>JFJP01001151.1_pt1 | contig 80286 bp, 54 predicted proteins | sample 431651 | NCBI WGS metagenome assembly JFJP01 (sample SAMN02602958, study PRJNA72255) | Microbial mat metagenome, whole genome shotgun sequencing project. | biome: fresh water; feature: sink hole; material: water; isolation source: purple microbial (photo- and chemosynthetic) mats found in... | reverse complement strand
AGGGAAGAAACATTTTCAGGGAGCTCAAAAACACTTTTGACGGCCACAACTTCCTTTCCGTCAAATGCGAGATGACCTAAATAGTTACCAAAAAAATTTCTATTTGGATTTTTTTGAAGGACAACAAATTGAAATTTTGGCAAAGAATAGTATATTGCATTTCGCAACAAATGAACAATCTGAAAATCAAAACATAAGCTGCAATGACGCAGATTAGAAAATGATACAAAACCTGATTGTTGATTCATTTGCTGTAAATAACGAACATTTGTAATTGCAAATGGCAGGGCGCTTTTGTTCCGGCCCCTAGCGGAACTGTGCATCGTTGCCGACCTGTTGCATGGCAAGACATTGGTTTTCAAGCGTTAAGTCTGCATTTTCAGAAAGCTGGGCCAAAGTTCGGAGGCCCATGGAAGGACGGCGCGCCGGGCTTGTCCCGCTTGGGCCAGCGCGTTCGCGCCTGGGGCGAGGCTTGTCCGGTGGATAGCCAGCCGCGTTCGGGCTCGAATCCAGCAGCGAATCTTCGTCAAAGCTTACTTTTCCATCCATTTTGTTTTACAAATTCATGGGTCAAAATAAGGTAATAGGGTTATTTTGGCTCTGCCAATTGATTTTCTACTAAGGTTTTACCCAAAAATAAGGTCTTAAAGCCAAGGCGCGTTCAAACGTAATGGATTGCCTCGAAGATTTGCCCAAGCCCGAAGGGGGGCAATGATTGTGGAAAGCGATGCCAAGCCAGGGATAAAGCAGGCCACGAACATTCATGGGTCAAAATAAGGGAATAAGGTTATTTTGGCTCTGCCAATTGATTTTCTACTAAGGTTTTACCCAAAAATAAGGTCTTAAACCAATTCGCGTTCAAACGTAAGGGATTGCCTCGAAGACTCGCCCAAGCCCGAAGGGGTGGAATGATTGTAGAAAGCGATGCCGAGCCAGGGACAAGGCAGGCCACGAACATTCCATCCCTTCGGGATTTGCCCGGAATCTCCTGCGCCGCTCGCAAATAAGGCGTTCCCAAGCCGCGTTCGTAGGTGAATGCAGCTTCCAAATTGCTCAGGATGATGATTTGCATGTATCACCATCGAAAGCAACTTGGTTTAAAAACCAGGATTGCCGGCCCATCGGCATCTGGAGGGCCTGGCCACCGAATGAGGGCGGCCCCAAAAGACTCCCCAAGAAAAGGCGTATTGCCAACGGATGGGAAGGGGATTCTGCCAGGCTGGCGCGGGGCGAGAAAGGCGACCTCGCGCCGCGGGCGTTGGCCATTTGGCCATCTTGGGCTATCTTTACAATGGCCCAACAACACAAGGGTCGAACTGCGCGCGATGAGAAGAACGATGCCTTGGCTGCTGGGAATCTTGCTGTTGGGAGCCTTCCCCCAGGGCCTTCGGGCGCAGTTCCTTTCGGTGTCCGACAGGCTCAAGTTCGAGCGCGTCGGCCCCGAGCAGGGGCTTTCGCAGGTCTCGGTCTATGTGATGCTCGAAGACAGCCGCGGGTTCGTCTGGATGGGCACCGAGGATGGCCTGAACCGCTACGACGGCCTGGGCATGAAGGTGTTCCAGAACCTGCCCGAGGACAGCGGCAGCCTGGCCGAGAACACCGTGTATGGCCTGTGCGAAGGCCCCGACGGCTCGGTCTGGGTGGCCACCGCCGGCGGGGGCGTGGACCGCTGGGACCGGGCCAGCCAGCGCTTCAGCCACCACCGCCACGCCCCCGACGACTCGCTCAGCCTGCCCACCGACATGATCAGCAAGCTGGCCTGCCTGCCCGACGACCCCGGCGCGGTCTGGGTCGGCACCCACGGCAAGGGCCTCTGCCGGCTCGACGTCGCCACCGGGCGCGTCCGGCGCCTGCCCTTCGGGCACGAGCCGGGCAAGGGGCTGGTCGGCAGCATCGTCAACTTCATCGAGCAGGACCTCGAGCGCCCCAACTGGCTCTGGGTCGGCACCGAAAGGGCCTTGAACCTCTACGACAGGGAGGCCGGGCGCTTCGAGTCGAGCTTCGCCTTCGGGATGCAGGTCGAGGGCAGTTTCCTCAAGGGAGCGCACGACATGGTGCAGAACGAGGATGGCACCGCCTGGCTGGCCCTGATGAACCAAGGCCTGCTGCTGATCGACCGAGAGACGGGCAGAATCCTCGAGGCCCATGGGGCCGAGCCTGGCAAGCCCGGGCTGGCCGCCCCCGACATCTGGGCCATCGAGCGCGACGCCGAAGGCAACCTCTGGGTCGGCTATTTCAGCAGCGGCCTGTCGTGCCTGACCCGGCAGGAGCGCCAGTGGGTCCACTTCCGCAACACCCCCGACCCCAGGAGCCTCTCGAACGACGAGGTGCGCAGCCTGCTCAGCACCCGCTCGGGCGGCCTTTTCGTGGGGACCTACACCGGAGGCGCCAACCTGCTGGGCAAGGTGGCCAGCCCGTTCTACCATTTCCAGCAGGAGCCTTTCAAGGACAACAGCCTGAACTCCAACGTCATCCTGTCCTTCCTCAAGCAGGGCAGCACCCTCTGGGTCGGCACCTGGGGCGGAGGCCTGAACCGCCTGGACCTGCGCCAGGGGCGGTTCTCGCAATTCCGCCACGACGAGCAGGACCCCGCCAGCATCTCCAGCGACTTCGTCCTCTGCGTGGTGCCCGAGCCCGGAGGCAAGCTCTGGCTCGGCACCAACGGCGGCGGCCTCTGCCTGCTCGACACGGCCACCGGGCGCGCCACCCGCTACCGCCACCGCCCCGGCGACCCCGGCGCCCTGCCCAACGACGAGGTCTGGCACGTCGCGCAGGACCCCCAGAACCCCGACTGGCTCTGGGTGGCCACCTACGAGGGCCTGGCCCGCTTCGACAAGCGCCGGCAGCGCTTTGAGCCCGCACCGGGCCTCGAGTCGCTCGGCAAGCTCATGCTCTGGCGCGTCCAGTTCGACACGCGGGGCCAGATGTGGCTCTGCACCAACGGCCACGGCCTGCTCCGCTACCACTGGCGCGAGCAGCGCTTCGAGCAGTTCAGCCTCTCCAACGGCAGGCTCTCCTACGACGAGGTCTGGCTCTTCCATCCCGGCCCCGAAGGCTCGCTGTGGGTCGGCACCAACGGCGGCGGCCTCTGCCAGCTCTGGCCCGAGACGGGCGAGTTCCGCCAGTGGGCCATCCAGGACGGACTGCCCTCCAACGTGGTCTATGGCATCCTCGAGGACGGCCGCGGCCACCTCTGGCTCAGCACCACCAAGGGCATCAGCCGCTTCGACCCCCGCGAAGGCCGCTTCCGAACCTTCCGGCAGCTCGACGGGCTGCAGGCCGACGAGTTCAACGCCACGAGCTTCTTCCAGGACGAGAACGGATTCCTCTACTTCGGCGGGATCAACGGCTTCAACATCTTCCACCCCGACCGCGTCGGCCAGAACGCCATCGCGCCGCAGGTGGCCATCACCGACTTCTACCTCTACCACGGCCTGGGCTCGGGCGACTTCGGGGCCCTGCTCGAAAGCGGGCACATCGAGCTCGAGGCCAAGCAGAACTACTTCTCCATCGAGTTCGCGGCCCTGCACTACGCCGCGCCCCGGGGCAACCGCCTGGCCTACATGCTCGAAGGCTTCGACACCGACTGGATCATGGCCAACCCCGAGCGCCGCCTGGCCACCTACACCAACCTCGACCCCGGCCGCTACGTCTTCAAGGTCAAGGCCGCCAACAGCGACGGCCTCTGGAACGAGCGCCCGGCCACCCTCGAGCTGGTCATCGTCCCGCCCCTGTGGCGCAAGCCCTGGTTCATCGCCACCCTCCTGGCCATGTCCCTGGCCCTGGCCGTGGCCTACGTCAAATACCGGGAGCTGCGCCTGCGCCTGGAAAAGACCCGCCTGGAGGGCATCGTCGAGGAGCGAATCTCCGAGGTCCGCCAGCAGAACATCATGATCAGCCAGCAGTCGGAGGCCCTCCGCCGCCAGCGCGACGACTACCAGTTGCTCAACGCCACCAAAGACCGCTTCTTCTCCATCCTGGCCCACGACCTGCGCAACCCCTTCAACCTCTTCATCAACCTCTCGGAGTATCTCTTCGAGAACCACGCGAAGCTGGCCAGGCAGGAGCTGGAAAGCCACCTCGAAGCCCTGAACGAGACCTCCAGGCAGACCTTCAACCTGCTCGAGAACCTCCTCGAGTGGGCGCGCTCGCAGACCGGAGGCCTGGAAATCAAGCTCAAGCCCATGCGCCTGCGCGAGGCCGCCCTCATGACCGTGCCCCTGCTCGAGCAGATGGCCCGCGGCAAGCACATCCGCCTGGAGGCCGACGTCCCCGACGAGCTCTGGGCCGTGGCCGACCTCAACCTGGTCAACACCGTCCTGCGCAACCTGCTCTCCAACGCCCTGAAGTTCACCCCCGAAGGAGGCCAGGTGCTGCTCCGCGCCCGCGCCGACGCCAAATCCGTCTATGTCAGCGTCGCCGACGACGGCGTGGGCATCCCCGAAAAGACCAAGGCCGACCTTTTCCGCGTCGATGTCAGCACCTCGACCCAGGGCACCGGCCGCGAGAAAGGCTCCGGCCTCGGGCTGATCCTCTGCCACGAGTTCGTCCGGCAATGCCAGGGCGAAATCTGGGTCGAGGACAACCCCCAGGGCAAGGGGACGGTCTTCACCTTCTCGCTGCCCCGCGCCCAGGCACCCCCCCAGGCCGAGCCCAGCCCCAGCCCTGGCCGCGTATCCATCGAGCGGGTTCCACTGCCTGCCGTGCTGGGCATCCAGAAGCTCGACCACGAGCTGCTCGAGATCCTCGACCACTTCGCCAAGCTCTTCCAGGAACTGGCCAAGAGCCGCCGCATCAAGAGCATCATCCGCGCCGGCGAGCGCCTCGAAGAGCTCGGGCGAGAGGCCGGAATGGCCGAGTTCGAGGACTACGGCCGACAGCTTCGCGCCGAGGCCGGCCGCTTCGAGGTGGACAAGCTCGAGGCCCGCATGGAAGCTTTCGCCCTGATGGTCGAAAGGCTAAAGCTCGAAAACCCGCCTGCCGAGGACTGACCCCAAGCCGATTTCAAAGGTGACGGATTGCCTAAAAGCCTCGCCCAAGCCCGAAGGGGTGAAATTATCCTCGTCGGGAGGAAGAGCCGATAATGCCAGCCCTTCGGGGCTCTCCTCCTTCGCACGCTTGGCAGGCTACAACAATTCCACCCCTTCGGGATTCGCCCGATCCGTGTCATTCCCAATTGAGTTCGATCGTGATGGATTGCCTCAAGACCTCGCCCAACCCCGAAGGGGTGAAATGATTGTAGAAGGCGGATCCAGACCAAAGAATAGAACCCCGAAGGGGTGAAATTATCCTCGTCGGGAGGATAGGCCAGGCAATTCCATTCCTTCGGGATTCGCGCGGAATTTTCCAAATTTCGCAGGATGTTGACGATTTGTATCTATCACCCTTGAAAGCAAATGGTATAAGATCCTGTTTTTGGGCAAAGCCTTAGTAGAAAATCAATTGGCGGAGTCAAAATAACCTTATTACCTTATGATGAGCCATGAATTTGTAAAGAAAAGGGGACGAAAAAACAAGGTTCTTGATAAGAGTGTGCGTGGCAAACGCAAGACTACTTGCTGCAATAAGTTTCACCATTCATTCTCCGATCAGATTGATGTAGGGTTCTTTTCCAGCAAATACAATTGGGAGTTTTATTATTTTTGAAACTTTATTTTCAATGAGTTCTTTGTAATATTTGTTTCTTTCTATCTGTTGTAGAGCTTCTTTTATCTTTTCGTCGATTCGTTTGTGGAAATCTATGTCTTTTTCTGCTTCTTGCTTTGCAATTTGCTTTATTTCAATCACGACACCAAACTTGTTTTTATCATGTGGAATCAGCATGACATCATATCGCCCATCACCACTTTCTCGATTTGATTTGATGATATAGTCATCGCCAATGATCGCAAGCAGTCCAAGCACATAAGATTGATATACATTTTCAGGCTCTCCTTGTGTGTCAAAATAGCTGAAAGTATCACCGATTATTTTTTTGAATCCCAATTCAAATCGCTTAATTTCATTGTTTATCAGCCAGTTGGTCGTATCTAACAGTAATTTTTGCTTGATTTTTAGATTGGTATTCAGCCAATGGATGACAATGTCTTGAAAAACTGTTTTTATTTCGTAATTTGGAATTTTCAATTCGTAAGATTTGCGGCCAACTTTATTGATTGATGTTAGGTATCCACTGAAGGTGAGCAAGGACCAAACCAAGTCCTTGTTTTTTTCCAAATCCGGAAAAACAAAATTGTCATCAATTTCTTTTTCAATGGTCTCATTGTTGATAAGTTGCATAAGCTGTTCTCTGATTTCATTTTCATTCCTGTCTTCCAATTGTTCCTTCAGCAACTCATTAGAACTTGTATTGGCCCAAAAAGTTTTAAAGCCATTTTTATGGCCAAGTGCATAATTTAGGATGGACCAAGGATTGTAAATGCCACTGTGGGAACCAAATCTATAGCCATCATACCATTTTTTAATTTCTTCGTAAGGGGTAGAAACATCAAAATCTTTTAGAATCTGTTTCGTTTCGCTTTCTGTAAATCCAAATTTATCTGAAAATTCTTCATCAAAAATTGTGTGGGCTGTTACATTGTTCAGTCCGGTGAAAATGCTTTCTTTTGATACCCGCAAAATGCCTGTTATTATTCCTTTGTAAAGAAATGTATTGTCTTTCAATGCGCCACTTAACAAATTTCGCATAAACGAAATTGCACTTTCATAGAATTTTTTATGGCTTGCTTGAATGGGTGTATCGTATTCGTCAATAAGAATTACAACTTCTTGCTGGTAGTATCGATGCAAATATTCGCTTAATTGCTTGATACTGACTTCAAAATCAACATTATGGGCAGTTCTGTTGGCTATCTTTTCAAATTCAAGTTTTTCATTGTCCATTAAGGTATTGTCTTTTAACAGATAATTGTGGGTTCTAAATAATTTTGCGATTTCTATTTTTATATGTTGGAGAGTATCATCCCAAGTATTTTGTTTTGCATCCTTAAAACTTAGATAGATGATTGGGTATTTTCCTTGTTTCTGAACAATTTCTTCTTCAGTTTTCCAAATGTTTAGTTGAGTAAACAGATTTACATTTTCAGGTTCGTTGATATCGAAGAAATATTTTAGCATGGATAGGTTCAATGTCTTCCCAAAACGTCTTGGGCGTGGCAACAAAATAACTTGTTTTTGAGCTTTGATCACTTCTTTTATCAGCAAAGACTTGTCAACAAAGTAGTTGTTGTTTTTGATTATTTTTTTGAAATCTGAATTTCCAAGGTCTAGCTCCTTCATTTGGTTTGATTATCTAGGTTTTTCAATCTTTTTGTAGGGTATAGCCAAAGCTACAAACTAAATCTTGGAATAGCAAGTGCCCGGACGATTTTTCTCCCGTGCAGGCGGGTCGTGCTTTGGTTTTTCACAAGTTGTTGGTTTCCAGCGAAAAAGCCCGTTGTTGGCCGGTCGGGGAGCGGTGGTCGGCGGAGACTGCCTGCTCGGAAGGCACCAGAGCCTTCAGTCGGCCAGGGCGGGAGCTTTTTCGAGCTTCTTGACCTCGAAGGTCTCTTCCATGAGCCGCCGCAGGTCGTTGGCCTGGATGTTGGTCTTGATGCGGCCGTTGCTGGTGTAGGAGATGTAGCCGGTCTCCTCGGAGACGATGATGATGAAGGCGTCCGAAATCTCGGAGATGCCCAGGGCGGCGCGGTGCCGCAGGCCCAGGTGCTTGGGCAGGCTCTGGTCTTGCGAGACGGGAAGCACGCAGGAGGCCGCCCGTATCTTCTCGTCCTGGATGATCACGGCCCCGTCGTGCAAGGGGCTGTTCTTGAAGAAGATGGATTCGAGCAGGCGCTGCGAGGTCTCGGCTGCCAGCGACTGGCCCGTTTCGGCGTAGGCCGTCAGGTCCGACTTTTGGGCGATGACGATCAGCGCGCCCGTCTTGGTGCTGGCCATGCTCGACACGGCGTTGAGGATGGGATAGATGCGCACCTTGCTCAGCTCCTGCTCGCCCTTGCCGAAGATGCCCAGCAGGTTGGCCCAGGTGAAGTTGCTGTTGGAGAAATAGCGGGTGCCGATCATAAGGAGGAACTTGCGGATTTCCTGCTGGAAGACGATCATGATGGCGATGACGCCCACGCCCATGACCTGGCCCAGGATGCTGCCCAGCAGCTCCATGTTCAGGGCCTTGACGAACAGCCAGATGAGGTAGGTGGCCGCGATGCCGCTGACGATGTTGATGGCCACGGTGCCCCGGATGAGCATGTAAACCTGGTAGAACAGGAAGGCCACCAGGAAGATGTCGAGGATGTCGAGGAAACGGATCTGGATGAAGTCCATGGGCTAGGGGGAGGGTTTTGGCTCAGAAATCGGCCAGCTCGCGGAGGCTGATGTGTCCTTCGTAGAAGGCCTTGCCGACGATGGCGCCGTGCAGGCCCTGGGCCTTGAGGCGGCGCAGGTCGTCCAGCGAGCCGATGCCGCCGCTGGCCACCAGGCGCAGGCCCGGCGCGGCATGGGCCAGGGCCTCGTAGAGCTCGAAGCTCGGCCCGGTGAGCATCCCGTCTTTGGCGATGTCGGTGCTGATGACCTGCCGCACGCCGCGGGAGGCCATTTGGCGGGCGAAGTCCACCACGTCCAGCTCGGTGTCGTCGAGCCAGCCCGAGACGGCGACCTTGCCCCCGCGGGCGTCGGCCCCGAGGATCATGCGCTCGGCCCCGAAGAGCTGGAGCCACTCGAGGAACAGCTCGGGCTGGCGGGCGGCCACGCTGCCGACGGTGGCCATGTGCGCGCCCGAGGCGAAGACGATGTCCAGGTCTTCGCGGCGCTTGAGGCCGCCGCCGAAGTCGATGACCAGGTCGGTGTATTTGGAGATGCGGTCGAGCACGCCGTGGTTGACCACGCGGCCGGCCTTGGCGCCGTCCAGGTCCACCAGGTGCAGCCGCGTGATGCCGGCGTCCTCGAAGCGCTTGGCCACTTCCAGCGGGTCGTCGAAGTAGGTCTTGGCCGTCGCGTAGTCGCCTTGGCTGAGGCGGACGCATTTTCCGTCGATGAGGTCGATGGCGGGGATGATCTGCATGGTGTCGCGGCTTAGGGTTTGGGGGCTTCCGGGGTGGGTTCGGGGTGCAATTTGGGGAAATATTGCAACAACTGCTTGGCCGGGGGCAGAAACTCCTGCCAGTTGGTGCCGCCGGTGCCCTTGGTGCTCTCGGACATGTGCTGGCGGACGCTGCCGTAGTGGACGCCTTTCCAGCGGAGGTTGACGGCCTTGTCGTAGTCGAGCAGCAGGGCGCGCAGCTCGGGGTCCTCGCGCAGGCCGCGGAGCTGGCGGTGCTCGGCCTGGTTCTGGCCCTCGTAGTGGAAGAAGATGTACTCGATGTTGCGCAGCATGTAGGCCTCGACCATCTCCAGGAGCTGCTGGTCGTAGCGCCGCTCGAAGTTGAGCAGGGTCTTGATCTTCTGGTAGGCCACCTCGTCCATGCTCTGGGCGTCCTGCGGCAGGAAGCGCCCGCCCGATTTCCAGTAGATGTTGCGGTAGAGCTTCTTCAGGTCCGTCACGCCCAGCAGTTGCTGCTTGGTCTCGCGCTTGAGCAGGTTGAAGACGCCCGTGGACATGATTTCGATCATGCGGAACTGCGCCGTCTGGAATCCGCTGGCGGGCATGAGGGTCAGGCGGAACTTGGCGAACTCGTCGCGGTCGAAGAACTGGTTGGGCTGGCCGAACTGGCCCGGGGTCATGATGTCGAAGCTCTGGGTCAGCTTGTCGAAGTAGTTGACCACGCGGCCCAGGCGCTTGATCCAGTTGTTCTTGACCAGGTACTCCTTGCGGTGGTGGCAGGTGATGATGTCGAGCTCGTGCCGGATGAGCTTGAAGTAGAGCTCCGAGATCTGGTGGTAGGTGATGAAGATCAGCTCGTCGTCGAACTGGGTCTTCGGCTGCTGGAGGCTCAGCAGGGTGTCCTGGTGGATGTAGTCCCAGTAGCTGACGCCGTTGTAGTAGAGCAGGCCCTCCAGGTAGTTGGCCAGCTCGCCGCTGTTTTCGTTGAATCGCTCCTTGAGGCGGGCGAGCACGCTTTTTTCTCTTTCCGAAAGCTCGTGGTCCATGGTCGGGCTAGGGGGTGGGGTAGGGTTGTTGTTGGGCGCGTCCTGCGCGGCGGGCCCTGGCGGGCGGCGCGGGCGGAGCGCGAAAATAGGCTTTTCCCGGACTTCCGCCGCGGCGGCGGGGCGCGAAGCGGAAGGCCCCGCCCGCCCCGGGCAGGGGCGCGGCGGGGCCTTCGCGTGCGGAAGCCCGTTGGCAGGGGAGGCTCAGAACCGGGCCGAGAGCGTGAGCATGTAGCGGCGGCCCAGGCCCATGAAGACCGTGGCGGACTTGGCGTCGAAGGTGCGCGGGTTGTTGGCCAGGTACTGGTCGTTGTTGACCGCGTCGGAGATGTAGGCCGTGTCGAAGAGGTTCAGGACGTTGAAGTTGACCTTCGAATAGACCTTGCCTATCTTGAAGTCGTAGCCGGCGCTCAGGTCGAAGAGCGTGTAGGCGGGCATCTGCCAAGAGTCGCGGCCGGAGTTCTCGCCCTGGAGCGTGAAGGGGTCGAACTCGGCGAAGTAGCGGGCGAAGTGCCGTCCCTCGAGGCGGAAGTAGAAGCCCTTGAAGGGCGCCAGGCGGATGTTGGCCGCGTACTGGGTCTGGGCGGCGTCGCCCACGTGGACGCCCTTGGCGTCGAAGCCCACCTTGCCCACCTCCCGGCCGTCGTCGTCGCGCAGGATGGCCGTGTCGGCCGACTGCCAGGTCCAGTCGCCCAGCGAGACCACGCCGTTGAGCTCGACCATGCGGTGCGGCTTGTAAACGAAGTCCAGCTCGAGGCCCATGTGCAGGGCGTTCATGCCGTTGATGTTGACCGAGTACTGGCGGTCGTCGATGGTAACTGACTGGACGCGGTCGGCGGGCTTGTTCATCCAGCGGGTGTAGTAGCCGTTGAGGTTGGTGCTGAATTTGGGCGAGCCGTAGGTGGCCCCGAACTCGACGGCCGCGACGTTCTCGTTCTTGGCGTCCTGGATCACGCGGTTCTGGCTGACCAGGAACACGTTGTTGAAGCGCGGCGCCCGCGAGAGGTAGCCGGCGTTGGCGAAGAAGTTGATGTGCTCGTTCAGGTTGAAGTTGGCCCCGCCCTTGAAGGTGTAGCCCCAGAAGTGCTGCCAGTCGGTCTGGTTGATCTCGGCCTCGGGCGAGTTGCGGGTGTAGGTTACGCCGTTGTACTCGACCTCCTGGTCCACGAAGACCGTCTTGCCGTCCTGCACGGCCGTTACCAGGCCCACGGTGAAGGTGGTGTCGGCCAGCTCGATGACCTTGGGCGCGAAGTAGTCGATGCGCTGGTACGAGCTGCGCGCCGCGGAGGCGTTGAAGAAGGCGCTGAACCGCTCGGAGGCGTACTCGACTTGCCCGAAGCCGCCGCCCCAGCGCACCAGGCCGTCGTTGTTGTAGCTGATGATGTCGCCCAGGCGCTTCTCCCGGTTGTAGTCGTTGTGGTTGGTGATCGGCGGGTTGCGCAGGTCGTAGAAGAACTCGCCGCCGAGCATGTCATGGATGACCCGGTAGTGCTGGCCCCGGTAAGTCCGGGCGTCGATTCCGCCCGAAAGGGTCAGGCTCTCGTTGAGCTTGGCCGTCAGGGTGCCCAGGTAGCCGTACCACGAGTGGTTGTTCATCGAGGCCACCCGCACGTTGCCCGCCCGGCCAGGGGTGAAGCGGTTGCTGATGTTGTTGTCGTAGATCAACTGGAAATCGACCAGCCCGTCAACCTGGTTGACCGACTCGTTCAGGCCCGTGCCGCCACCGTCGCCGAAGGAGCTGTAGAGGATGTTCGAGAGGAAGAAGCGCCCATCCTCGGTGGACCAGGAGTGCTTGAGGCTGAAGAGCGGCTTGTGGTAGAAGTTCTCGCGCTCGTTCACGGCCTCGCGCTCGCCCCAGATCGTGTCGCCGTTCTCGTCGAGCGTCCAGCGGTTGAGCCAGCCCCAGTGCTGGTTGTAGCGGGGCCCCCGGTCGGTGTAGCCCGTGGTGTCGATGAAGTTCACGTCCGCTGAGTCGTAGCGGTCGGCCAGGCCAGCCGCGTACTCTTTGTCGAGCTCGGCGATGGGCTGCGTGAAAGAGCGCTGCCCGTGCGACTGGGGCGCGCCCATGGCCGAGGCCGTGAACAGGTGCTGGCCCACGCGCTTGTCCACCCGAAGGAAGTAGAACCAGCCCTCGGTCCAGGTCTGGTCGGCCCAGCCGTCGCCCCGCTTGTACGAGCCGGCGAAGGTGATGCCGAAGCCGTTGGGCAACTGCCCGGAGGTCAGGCCCACGGCCGTGCGCAGGTATCCGTCGCTGCCCACGAACTGCATCGCGTTCGCGCTGCGCTGGGCCTCGATGCCCTTGGTGATGATGTTCATGGTGCCGCCCACCGACGGCAGGGCCAGCTTCGAGGCGCCCAGGCCCCGCTGCACCTGCATGGTCCGCGTCACGGCGTCCAGGCCGAACCAGTTCGACCAATAGACCCAGCCGTTCTCCATGTCGTTCACCGGGATGCCGTCCAGCATCACGGCCACGTTCCGCTGGTTGAAGCCCCGGATGTTCACCCGGGCGTCGCCGTCGCCGCCGCCCTGTTGCGTGGCATAGACGCCCGGCGTCGAGTTCAGGATCATGGGCAGGTCCTGGCCCGCCAGCTCCTCCTGGATCTTCGTCGGCAGGACGTTCGTGAACGCGACCGGAGTGCGCCGAGCCAGGGCCACGTCGGCCACGATGACCACCTCGTCCAGGATCTCGCTCTCCAGCTTGATCGACAGGTTGATGGGGCTGCCGTTGGCCTGCACCGCGACGGTCTTCGAGGCATAGCCCACGTAGGCCACCGTCAGGGTGTGCTGCCCGTTGGGCAAGGAAAGCGCGAAGTTCCCGTCGAAGTCGGTGATCGTGCCCTGCGTGGGCGAGTACATCACCGAGGCGCCGATCAGGGTCTCGCCCGTGGACTCGTCCAGGACCGTGCCCCGGATCGTCGTCTGGGCCATGGCCGCTCCCGCGATGCAAAGCAGGAGCAAGGCCGTCGAAAGATGTTTTTTCATGGGGGGAAGGGGTGAAATTGGGTGGGGTGGGGGGAGGACAAGAGAGGGACAAAGGTCAGAAACAGAAAAGGGCGCCGGACAGCCGAGGCTCTCCAACACCCTTTCCCGATAAGTTCTTCAAGACCAGGAGGGCATCAACGCACCACGATCTTCTGCGTCAGGCGGGTGTTGTCCTCGAAAAGGATGTTGACCAGGTACAGGCCTTGGCCCAGTTCGGGGATGAAGACCTGGAGGTCGCCCCGGCGCTGCGTGTTGTTCTGGTTGTGGACGTTCTGGCCCAGGATGTTGCTGATGCTCACCGAGCGCACGATGGCGCTGGCCTTGACCGTGAACTGCCCGTCCGTCACCGGGTTCGGGAAAAAGAAGGCCGAATGGGCCGGAGCCACTTCGCGAACCGTCGTCCATGCCTCACCCGAATAGGAGACCGTCATGTCGTAGGTGTAGTTGGCGTTGTAGGTGGCCTCGTCGCAGGTGCAGTTGTGCTTGCCCAGCTCCATGAACGCGTTCCGCGGAATCGAGTCCCATTCCACATGCACCATGAACGGAGACGGGTTGGCCGTTACGCCGGCCTCGATGTTCGGCTTGCGGATCAGGGTCTGGTCGGCCGTCCAGTTGTTCCACCAGGTCTGGTCGGTGGCCATGTAGTTGGTCTCCGCGTCGTCGTTCCAGCCCTTGTCGTTGGGGTCAACCCCCACCTCGCCGATGATGTCAACCGGAATGCCGTTCTTTTCGAGCGTTACCGCGTCGTTGCCGTTGAAGTACATGGCCCTGTTTTGCTCATACACCGGGCAGGCGAAGGTGTCCGCCAGGAACAGCAGCGGCTGGAACAGCATCGTGTCTTGGCCGGTGCTTTCCGCGTCCCGCTTGTCCAGGGCCACCACGTAGGTGCTCTTGGGCTGGATGGTGCCGCTGAGCTGCACGCCGTTGGGAGTCTGCGAGCCGTTGGAGTAGCGGACGACCTGGTACGCGCTCAGGCTGATGGCCGAGCTGGTCGGGTTGTAGATCTCAACGGCCTTGTTGTTGTGCGAGCCTTCGATGTATTCCGAGAAGAACAGCTCGTCGCACTGGGCGTTGGCCATGCTTCCGATCGCGAGGGCCAGGAGAGAAAGGGAGAGTTTTTTCATCATGATGGTTTTTGAAAGTTGAATGGATTTTTCAGTGCCACAAAAGTACAAATAAAAAAAGCCTCGAAACGTTATCCCAAGTTTAAATGTGCGTTAGATTGGTGTCGGTTCCATGCCCTCGCGCCCTCAGCGCACCAGCGCGTCGAGCGGGTGCGCCAGGTTGTAGGCCTCCAGCAGCACAGCCTTGACCGTGCCCACCAGGATCTCGGCCTCCACCAGCACCGGGATGTGGTTCGCGTCGTCCGTTACCCAGACCAGCACCTCCGCGCCTTCCTTGAAGATGCTCCCGGCCACCATCGTGGCCGCGAACTTCAGGCAGCGGAAAGAGCGTCCGCGCTCGTCCTCGGGCAGTTCCACCTGCTCCTTGCCCAGGAAACGGATCTGCATCGTGTGTATCTCGTTGTCCACCAGCAGTTGGAAGTTCACCCGCTGGCCCACGTCCATCGCCCCGAAGTCCAGCCCCCGCGACCAGTACGGCGCCGTCAGCAGGTCGAACACCTGGCCCCGGAACGACAGCGTGTCCTCGAAACGCGGCTCCTCGCCGCGCTGTATCGACGAGTAGATCAGCTTGCGCTGCTGGTCGAAACGGTAGCTGTTGTTCACGGCGTAGTCGCCCTCCGAGGTCTGCCGCACGAAGCGAACGGGCGCCAGGTCGCTCGGCCGCGCCAGGCTGCTGAAGTAGTCGCGCACCTTGTAAACCCAGTCGTACTTGGGCACACTCGTGCCCGAGGCCACCAGGTTCAGCAGCTTGGCGCCCTGCTCGTCAACCTCCCGCACCGCGAAGGTGACCCGCCCTGCGTCAACCCAGAGGAAGGACAGGTTGTAATACGCCTTGTAGGTCAGCACCTCCCCCGGCGCGAAACTGTCGTGCCGGCCCGTGTGCTGCCCCAGCGACGCCTGCCCCAGCGCGAGGGCCAGCGCCAGAAGCGCCAATGCCTTACGAGTTGACCTCACCGATTCGTTGCTCGATGGATTCGATCTTGCCCCGCAGGCGGTTGAACTTCTCGGCCCGGTAGTCGAACTTCGCCGCGCAATGCACCCGCTTCGAGTGCCGCTGCATCAGCCGCATCGACTCCTCCAGCAGCCGCGTGGCCTCCGCCATCGTCTTGGTCTCGACGATGGTGCCCATGCTGGTGAGCTGGTAATCGAAGCCGCTCTCGCGGATCATGTTGACCACCTCGCCCACGTACTGGCTGAGGCTTTCCTGCTGGTCGGTCGGGAAAATCGTGAATTCGAGCAAAACGGACATGGGCAGATGGTTTTTCGTGGGCCTCGAGGCCCGTTCGCGGGTTGGGTTTCCTTGGCAAAAATGCCCATTCGGGCCGCCTAAATTTACGTGAAATGCCGCAAGCGTCCAAATCCCGCCCAGCACCCGTCGACCAGCCGCCCCGAGGCCCGAAGTTTTTTGGTATCCCTTTTGATACTTCATGGGCAAAACAACGCCCATGAAAACCTCCGCCCGCCTCTCGATCATCGCCCTGGTCCTGGCCCTGGCCGCCCCCAGGCCCGCCACCGCCCAGACCGACTCCACCACCTCCACCTCCATCGGCCAGGACACCGAGGTCCGCTACAACCAGACCAACAGCCAAGGAGCCCTCCAAGGCCCCTGGCGGAAGTTCCACGCCAACGGCAAGGTCGCCTACGAGGCCACCTTCCTCAACGGACGGCCCGTCGGGAAATACGTCATCTACCACACCAACGGCAAGCCCCAGTCCATCCTCGACTACGACGACCAGAGCCTCCACGCCTCCGCCCTCTTCTTCAACGAGCGCGGCGACACCCTGGCCAAGGGCAAGTACTACGGCCAGCTCAAGGACGGCCAATGGCGCTACTACTCATACAGCCGAGGCCTCATCGAGGACTTCTGCGACGCCAACGGATACCGCTACCCCAACATCTTCCGCTACCTCACCCACATCCAGACCTACCACCAGGGCAAGAAGGAAGGCGAGTTCGCCACCTACTACCCCGACGGCAGCGTCGCCGAGCGCAAGACCTTCGTCAACGACGTCGAGAACGGCATCTGGCAGAGCTACAACGTCAACGGCTCGCCCCGCATGGAGGTCCGCGTCGTCAACGGCAAGCTCGACGGGCCCTGCCGGATGTACTACTTCAACGAAAGCCCCCAGCGCGGCAACAAGTTCTACATGATCGGAACCTACGCCCAGAACCTCCGCCACGGCACCTGGACCGTTTACAACGAAGACGGCTCCGTCAAAGAGACCATCGAGTACGTCCTGGGCGTGGCCACCAACAACGACGAGCTCCTCGAGCGCGAGGCCGAGTGGTTCCGCCAGATGCACGAGAACGTCGGCAAGATCCCCGAGCCCTCCACCCAGTTCAACAACGACGACTTCTACAACGGCGGCGGCGGCCAAGGCGGCGGCAACGGAGGCGGCGGCGGAATCTTCGGCGAAGAAGGCTACTGAGCCCAAGTCGCTTTCAAACGCGATGGATTGCCTTGAAGCCGCGCCCAAATCCGGAGGGGTGTCATGATTGTAGAAAGCGGAGCCAAGCCCAATAAGAGAACCCCGAAGGGGTGACATTATCTACCTCGGCAGGATGGAACAGGTAATGCCACCCCTCCGGGGTTTCCCTCCATCGCACGCTTGGCTGGCTACAACCATTCCATCCCTTCGGGATTCGCCCGGAATCCGTGCCATAAGCCTGCCTTTTCATCCAAATCTCGCAGGCTGCTGACGACTTGAATTTGTTGCCACCGAAAGCAACTTGGCACAAGGTTATCATTGCAGATGCCATGACAAGACCTTATTTTTGGGTAAAACCTTAGTAGAAAATCAATTGACGGAGTCAAAACAACCTTATTACCTTATTTGAATCCATGAATTTGCAAAGTAGAACGGATGAAAATTAAGTTTGGGCGCGGTCCAAAAAGGTCATTTCAAAATTCCCTTTCTTTATGCTGGACCCAATTTTGATTTCAAAAAATTTTCGTGCCCTTCGTGCCTTTCGTGGACAAATCCCCTAATGGTTTTTATACTGGACTCAAGTTTTGAGGAAGATTCCCTTATTCATCAAAACCGACTCATCCGCCTCCCTTCCGACCCTAATTTCGCAGGATGCCGACGATTCGTATCCATCACCGTTGAACGCAACTTGGCATAAGATGCCAGGGCTACGCCCCTTTCGAACGCGCAGACTTCGCCCCGAAAGCCCCGAAGGGGCGCAAGCCAATATCAAAATCAAGAATCACCTATTGCGTTAATGACTTGAATCCAGGCTTGGGTTCCCTCAATTTTCTCCTTAGCCGCCCTCACTTTCGCCAGAAACTCTTCGTTTTTCTCTTTGTTTTTGGCCTTGTGGTACAGCCGGGCCAGCTCGCGATAGACTTCGGGGAGTTGTGGGTGGTCTTCGGATGCTTCGAGCTTGGCGGCTTTGGCCTCCAGTTCTTTGATTTTGTCGTTCATGCCGGGGGGCGATGTTGGTTGAGCGGGTTGGATTTCAGTTCAAAGATAGCGAAAAACTCGGGCTTGGCCAGCCTTCGGGCGATCGGTGTCGGGGCATTGCCTTCGGCTCATCGCCCGACGGTTTCGAGCAGGAACTGGGCTCGGGCGCGGTCGGTGTGGAAGCGGAGCAGGTGCTCGTGCCCGGCGCGGGCGATGGCTTCGCGCTCGCGCCCGTGGCGGGGATTTCCCAGTAGCGCAGGGGGTCCCAGCCGCCGCCGCGGAAGTTGAGCGAGACGCGGGTGGCGGCGAACTTGCCCAGGCTCTGGTTGGGCAGTGTGCCGTTGGCCTGGCAGTCGAACTGGCCTTCGAGCCGCTCGAAAACACGCTGCCGGATGGGGCGAGATAATCCTGCGATGGGCATTGTCAGAACGTCCCAAACTTTTCGGGAATGGGAAATTGGGACATTGCATCATCGAAAGCAACATGGCACAAGGTTATCGTTGCAGATGGGATGATAAGACCTTATTTTTGGGTAAAACCTTAGTAGAAAATCAATTGCCGGAGTCAAAACAACCTTATTACCTTATTTGAATCCATGAATTTGCAAAGCAGAATTAGTCGGAAAGATGCGGTTTTTTATCAAGATTTTTCATGATCAAGTTCAGCAACAAATTTTGCCGCTCTTGGGTTTCCTTGATGGAAATCATTTCTTTGAGTAAAATGGGGTAAAAGTTATGTTCGCTCGCATCTTTTTTTTCCTGCTTCAAATCGTTTCTAAGGGATATTGCGTATTGTTCGTATTGGCTTTCCTTAAAAAATGACCTTTCTGAAGGAAGGTAATCGGAAGGTATTTTTTGTGTTGGACAAACGAATGTGTTGACGGTATTCAGGTTGGTGTCAAGGTCCACAAAAAACAAGAAGTTGGTTTTCTGAATCAAGGCCAACAATGACAATTTTTCATCAAAAAAGAAGCTCAAGTTTTCGGTGGAGATACCAAAAATTAGCCAGCGATTGTGCAGGTCATCGCAATCACTCCACTTGTAGAAGTAGTGTTCATCAGGGTTTTGCGCGTTCACAAAGTGAGACAATAGGGGCCCCTCGTGGTACAAAAGATCACCTTTGCGTTGGAGGCTTAAATCCAAGCCCTCTATTCTATACGGTTCTAAATTTTCCATTTCAGAGTTTTAGAATGATGGAAAAACGTTTTTCGTATTGGTGATTATCAACAGGTTGATGGTTGAAATGTCCGATTGAATTGTGTTCTTCATTCACGCCATCGCTTTTTGCCATCAAAAATTGTGCGGTATTTCTTCTCGGCACATTGTAGGCGTCTGGTCAGCCTGTGTTTTTCTGCTTTCCCGTCGTCAGGTTATCGCCGTCCGAGCCAGCGCTCAATCCGGAATCAGCTCCGCCAGCTCCGGGTGGTGGTCCCGTATCCACTGCCGCTTGAACGTTACGAAGGAGCTGTAATCGCTTCGCGAATCCTTCGCCAGCCGCTCCACGACTTCGCTTTTGAACACGTCGTTCTTTTTGAACTTTTCGACCTGTTCTTCAAATTTCTTTATGATTTTCTGAATCGCCTCCCGTCTGTCGAGGTGCGCGCGCGTGCCTGGCGTGGCGCCGATGCCATTGTAGATCCGATCCAGCAGATTTTTCGTGTTTTTGGCCTTCTCGTCCCCTGGGTCGGTGGCCAGCACCTCCACCCGTTGCCCAACAAACCGCAAGCGCAGCCGGGTTTCCACATCGTCCTTGCAACTGTCCAGCACCTCTTTGCCCTTCGTGTTGATATCCTTCGGCCTCTGCTGGTTGCATTTGGGGCAGATGCAAAAAAGATTGTCCCAATCGTGCTCCAAATGCTTGAACTCCACCTGGCCTTTGGGGAAGAAATGGTCAATCTCGTAGCTTGTGGCTACATACTCCTCACAAACATAGCAAAGGTGAAGGAAGTCGTCGTGGATCCGTTCCTTAATTTCGGAATCGGTGCACTTGAACGGAGCCCTTGGCTTGGTGCTTCTTTCGATGCGGATCATTCGTAGAGGAATTTCTGGTTTTCCTTGAACCGGGTGTAGTCCTTATCCGAGACGTAGGGCGCGTTTTCATCGAGGAAGACCTCCAGCTCCGCCAGGCGCTCGCGCTCCTCTTGCGTCAGCTTGCCCTCGCGGTAGCCCTCGATCAGTCGCTCAAACTCTTTCAGCTTCGACAAGATATTCGCCACATCCTCTGGGCTTTGCCGGAAGTAGTAGTCGTTCAGGTAGCTGACGGGCACCTCCGAGAGGTTTTCGAGGCGGATTTTCTTGCCCAGGTCGTAGATCACCGCGTTCGGGATCGAGCGCAGGACGAAGGGCGAATGCGTGGCCACGATGAACTGGATGTTCGGAAACAGCTTGGTCAGCGTCGGCAGGACCCGCTCTTGCAGGCGCACGTGCAGGAACAGCTCCGGCTCGTCGATCATCACGATGCCCGGCAAGAAGTAGCTCAGCTCGACCTTGCTCTGCATCTGAAGCATCACCTCGAAGACGATCTTGAACATGGCCTTGAAGCCGTCCGGCAGTTCGTGGAACTCCACCGGGGTCAACTCGTTGGGGTTGAGCGGGTTCTTCACCTTCAGGATGAAGCTGTGCCGCTTGTCGGCCTCCGCGTACTCCAGCCCCTCGATGCCCTCGTCGAACGACTGGAGGATTTCCAAGAACCGCTCGAACCAGGCGTCGATGGCCTTGTAGGTCGCCTCGTCCTTGTTGCGGAAGGCCCGCAGCCTGTTGTAGTCCTGGTCCACCAGGTAGGACACGATCTTGTCGGCCAGGTTCTCCTCGATGCGGTTGATCCAGGGCAGGGCCACCTTCTCCACCGTTTCGACGCCCCGCGCGTTCAGCGCCCGGTTGCCCTCCAGGCCCGTGTTGGCCCCCAGGTACTTGACAATCAGCCTGCCGCTTTCGTAGGCGTAGCGCAGGTCCAGCGGGCTCTTGCCGTTGAGCTTGACTATCAGCGCGTAGTCCTTAGGAAACAGGAGCTCCTGCCGGGCCTTTTCCGTGAACAGCTCGTCGATGGGCATTTCGAGCACCCGTTTCAGGTACTCCTTGCATTCCCGCAAGACCGTCGTCTTCCCGCTGCCGTTGATGCCCGTCAGCATCAGGTGCTTGGGCTCGTTTTCATCCAAATCGATCTCCAAGTCCCTCAAATGCCTCAGCTTCTGGATGGTAAGCCCCGTGATGAAAGGTTCTTTCTCGATGATTTCACCGAGCGCGTGCCGCGAAAAAGTCGATTCTTTGTTCAGTTCGATGGCTTTTGTGATGTGGTATTTGGCTTCATCGATTTGACCGATGAAATACTGGGTGACTCCTAAAAAGTGGTGTGCTCTCCAGATGTCAGGCTTTAACGAAATTGCTTTTTCGAAACATTCTTTTGCCTTTTCGTGCTCCTGGAAATGTGTTGTCAATAAATACCCTAAGTTGGAAAAAGCTTCTGCATCGTCAGGCTTTAACGAAATTGCTCTTTCGAAGCATTCCTTGGCCTTTTCATACTCCTTGAAATGTATTGTAAATAGATACCCTAAATCGAAAATTGCGTCTGCAGCGTCAGGCTTTAACAAAATTGCTTTTTCGTAGCATTTTTTGGCTTTTTCATGCTCCTCAAAATGTGTTGTCAATAGATACCCAAAGTTTATTAATGCTTCTGGGTCTTCTGGCTTTAAAGAAATTGCTTTTTCGAAGCACTCCTTGGCTTTATCATGTTCCTGTAGTTGGGTTGTGAATAATTCACCCAAATATGAATAAGCTTCTGCGTAGTCGGGCTTAAGTGAAATTGCTTTTTCGTAATTTTCTTTGGATTTTTCGTATTCCTTGTAATGGCTTGCCAGTAGATTGCCCAAATTGAAATAAGCCTCTGCGAAATCAGGATTTAGCCCAATCGCTTTTTCAAAGTTTTCTTTGGCCTTCTCGTGTTCTTTGAAATGCTTTGTCAATACTATGCCTAAATTTGAATAAGCTGTTGCGAAGTCAGGATTAAGTGAAATAGCTTTTTCGAGGGTCACTTTTGCTCTTTCTCGTTTGTTGTAGTCAAGTATTAGTGTGGCGCCTAAGTTACTGTAAGCAAATGCATTGTCAGGCATTAAGGTTATTACTTTTTCGAAGTTTTTTTCGGCTTCTTCGTTCTCATGGTAATGATTTGCTAGAATATAACCCAAATTGAAAAGGGCTTCTGGATAATCAGGCATTAACGAAATTGCTTTTTCATAGCATTCTTTGGCGTTTTCGGAATCCTGATAATGCGTTGCAAGTAAATTTCCCAAATTGGAATAAGCCTCTGCAAAGTTCGGTTTTAGTGAAATCGCTTTTTCGTAGAACGTTTTTGATTGTTCGATGTCATTATCTTCATAAATCGTAGCCAATCGAAATGCGGTTATGGCACTAAGTTCAGGATTTGCTCCGCTTGACTCCAATTCCTTAAAAACTACCTCATAGTAGTGCTTGGCCTCGGTAAATTGCCTGAGACTGAAGTTGGCCTCAGCGAACAAGGAGTTCAAAATCACGTTCTGTGGATTTTTTGCAATAAGCTCTTCCAGCAGGGCCGATTTTCGGGGTGAATCTTCCATTTTGGCGATAGAGTCGAGCTTGGCCAATGGGTCATCGCTTTTGGCTTGTCCCGGTGCTTTCTCCTTTTCCTCCTTCGCTTTCGCCAAATACTCCTCGTTTTTCTCTTTGTTTTTGGCCTTGTGGTACAGCCTGGCCAGCTCGCGATAGACTTCGGCGAGTTGTTCGTGGTCTTCGGATGCTTCGAGCTTGGCTGCTTTGGCCAGCAGTTCTTTGATCTTGTCGTTCATGGCCGGGGGGCGCTGTTGGTTTCGCGGGTAGGATTTCAGTTCAAAGATAGCGAAAAACTCGGGCTTGGCCAGCCTTCGGGCGATCGCTCTCGGGGCATTGCCTTCGGCTCATCGCCCGACGGTTTCGAGCAGGAACTGGGCTCGGGCGCGGTCGGTGTGGAAGCGGAGCATGTGCTCGTGCCCGGCGCGGGCGATGGCTTCGCGCTCGCTTTCGTGGCGGAGGTAATAGACGCAGAGGTCGAGCAGGTCCGAGAGGTCCTCCTGGCAGTGGACGACGTGCTGCCGGTCTTGGAAGTCGTTGGGAATCAGGATGCCCGGCGGCTGGCTGAGCATGAAGGCGCCCGTGGCGGGGATTTCCCAGTAGCGCAGGGTGTCCCAGCCGCCGCCGCGGAAGTTGAGCGAGACGCGGGTGGCGGCGAACTTGCCCAGGCTCTGGTTGGGCAGTGTGCCGTTGGCCTGGCAGTCGAACTGGCCTTCGAGCCGCTCGAAAACACGCTGCCGGATGGGGTGCGAGCCGGCCCCGGCCCAGAAGGCGACTTCGTACTTCTTGCTGGTGGCCAAGGACTTGGGAATCCGGTCGAGGTTCACGCTGATCGGAAAGGGAAAGACATGGGCCGGATAGGCGGCCTCCTTCAGCATTTCGCGCTTGAAGACGAAATCGAGCTCCCGCGCCCCGAAAAATGCGTCGTGAAGCGCCTGGCCGGAGGTCCTGACAATGTCGCCGCCCAGCTCCGGACGGTCGCCGCCATCGACGAACACCACGGGAACCTTGGCCGGAATCCGCTGGACCAGAGCCAGGTAGGCCTTGATGGCGTCGGGCTTGTTCGAGGCCACCAGCACCATGTCGTAGTCCGTCTTGCGCCTGAAAATGCCCTTGAGCGGAAATCCGGGCTGGTAGCCGAGGTTCTTGGGGTATTCCTTGAGCTTGAAGTGGTATTTCGGGTTCCACTGGTATTCGATGACGTTCTTGGTTCCCAGGATCTTGACCAGGCCCGAGTAGCTCAGGTCCTGCACGTAGTCGAACCGCTTGGAGCCGATGAAAAGGATCTTCATGCCGATGTTTTTAGGGTGTGGGGTAGGTGAAGCGCGGTTCAAGGCTTCATGCCGAACCAGAGCTTCCAATAGTTCCATTTTCGGAAATAGCGGCGGTGGTAAAAACAGTGTTTGGCCGAAACTTTCCGCACATCGCCCACCCGCGCGGGGCGGGTTTGGTTGTCGATGGGGGCTTCGGGCCATTCGACGCAGGTGATGGCCAGTCCTTTTTCGAGGAAGAACTGGCTCAGGCCGATTTCGCCTTGCGTGATGACCTCCAGGCGCTGGGTCTCCTTGGCGCCAGGGAATTCAGTGCCAAGCATTTGCAGGCGCGCGAAGCTGCTCAGGAAGGCGTAGGTTTGCACGTGCGGCATGATTTTGCCCTGCGCCCGCGAGGGATGGTCGAAAAAGGTGATCGTGCTGCCGCAGATCGCCACGCGGTCGAACCTTTCGAATTGTTCCACGAACTGGGAATACCAGCCCGCGCGAAAGGGGCCATGTCCGCTTCTGTTCTGAAACAGCATGAAATCGCGGGCCTGGGCTTTGGCCTGCGCCTTCTGGAGCATGGCCTGGAACGAGCTGAAATCGCGGCCGACATTGGGCTTGAAGAAGACCTCGAGCAGCTCGACCTTGGGCGATTTCCGGAACAAGGCCTTGGCCACGCGCACGAAAAGCCTGTCGCGCCAGTCGGCCGGCTTCACCAGGCTGATGGCCACGAGGAGGAAGACCTTTTTCACGCCAGGGTCGAATTTTCTGATCCGCAGCAGGTTGAGCAGGTCGATGACGTGCCAGCGGCTGTCGTTGGCCGTCGCGTAGCCGTGGAAGTGCCTGGCTTGGTCGAAGATCTTGGCGTCAATGGTGGTCGCTTCGGGTGCTGGTGGCATGTTGCGTAGGGTCTTGTTTCAAGTTGTTGTCGGGCCTGGAGCTTGGAACGGTTGAGCGGTGTCGGGAGGGCTTCTCTTTTTGATTCTGTATCCAACGTGGCTCAGTTGGCGGCCTGGCTGTTGGCCGGAGGCCGGAGCTCGAGGTAGATGGGCAGGTGGTCGCTGAATCCGCCGTGGTAGCGGAATCCGATGTAGGTGCGGGAGACTTTTTGGCCCAGGTAGGTCGGGTCGTCTTCGAGCAGGAAGTCGGCGTTCTGGATGTGGGCGTCGCTGGGCGCGCAGCGGCTTCCGTGGCCCAGGAGCAGCGCGCCGGAGACGATGGTCTGGTCGAGCACTCCCCACTCGTACTGGTACTTGTGCGAGCCGAGGCCCTGCCGTTCGAGCTCGGCGGAAAGGTTGTAGAGCTTGTCGAAGCGGGGCTGGTCGTAGTGGTGCAGGGCTCCCAGGGTCTGGGTAACGCTGAGGTCGTCGGGGTAGTCGTTGAGGTCTCCCATGATGACGACGCGGGCCTGGGGTTCGCTTGCCAGGACGCTGTCGAGGGCGGCGCGGACGGTGTTGGCGGCGAGCTGCCGCTTGTCCTGGGTGTCGAACTGCCCGCCCCAGCGCGAGGGCCAGTGGTTGAAGAAGAGGTGCAGCGTGTCGCCCCAGGGCGTCGTTCCGCGGGCGTGGAGGACGTCGCGGGTGGCCCAGGCGGAGTCGGCGGGGTTGATGACGCGGTGGTAGCGGAAGTCGAGCAGTTGGAAGGCCTCGGGGCGGTAGAACATGGCCACGTCGATGCCGCGGCGGTCGGGCGATTCCTGGTGGACGAGCTGGTACCCGAGCCTTCGGAGGCCGGTCTTGTCGAGCAGTTGCTCCAGCACGGCCCGGTTTTCGACTTCGCAGAGGCCGACGACGGCGGGCGGCTCCCAGCCTCCGACGGAAAGGATGACCTGGGCGATCTTGAACTGCTTGTCGTGGATGCGCCAGGGGGTCCAGCCGCGCTCGCCCCCGGGGAGGTACTCCTGGTCGATCGTGCCCGGGTCGTCCAGGTTGTCGAAGAGGTTTTCGCAGTTGTAGAACATGACGCGGAAGGGGGGCGGCGCTCCCGGGGCGTCTTGCGCGGCCGCAGTCTGGGCCGCGATGCCGAGGGCCAGGCAGGCGAGCAGTCTTGTGGTCAGGGTTTTCAGGCGCATGGTCAGGTCGGTTGGGCTTGTTGTTGGGCGTTGGGCAGGCTACTCGATCCGTTCGAAGGCGCCCATGTCGGGTCCGAGGTCGTCGAGCCGCGAGTTGCCGAAGAAGTCGCGGGGCAGGCCCAGGGCGAAGGCGCGGCGCCCGGCGTCCTTGGCGGGCGAAAGGGTGTCGAGGCGGTAGTCGTAGGAGTAGGAGTTGGGGTTCTTGAAACGGAATCCTGGCGGGTTGATCAGGCATTCGGCGAACCGTTCGGGATCGTCCAGCCGCACGCGGATCTCCTCTATTTCGTCCAGCTCTTCTTGGTCGGCGCGGATCAGGCAGTTCTCGAAGCTGAAGTCGAAGTCGCCGCCGCGCGGGTCGAATGAGAAGCCGAGCTCGTTGGCGCGGGTTCCGTGGACGATGGAGTTGGTGAGCCGCGCGTTGAGGTCGCCGGGCAGTTCGTACTCGACGGTGTCGCCCTCGGGGGTGATGCCCGTCACCTCGATGAAGTTGTTGAACAGGAGGGAGGGCTGCTGCCGCGAGCCGTAGGCCCAGTGGTTTCCGATGGTGCAGTGGTTGAGGAAGCAGTATCCGCCGCGCAGCATGCGCAGCGCATTCTGCCCGCAGTCGCCCAGGACGGTGTTTCGGGCCGTGAAGGAGGCCCCGAGGGAGTAGATGTCGTGCGCCGAGTGGTGCTCAATGCGGCAGTTTTCGAGCAGGAGGTCGGGGCTTGGCCCGGGGAGCAGGGCTCCGAGCTGTATGCCCACGGTCGCGTTCTTGACGATGGCGTGGCGCATGACGTTTCCTTGGCTGCCTTCGAGGAAGACCAGGCCGCGCCACTGGCCGGGCACGTCGCTGTAAACGTACTCGAGCCGCGAGCCCTCGAAGACCACGGGCTGCTCGAGCGTGCCTTCGGCCAGGAGCCTGCCGGCCACGTACAGGCCGGCGTCGCGGTAGAAGTGCATCTGAGTGCCAGGGGCAAGCTCGAGCGTGCAGGCCGAATCGACCAGCAGGTATCCATAGACCAGGTAGGGCTTGTCGGCGGGCAGGCGGATGTCGCAGGCGATGGCCTCGCGGAGCAGGTGCATGTCCTGCCCGAAGGCCACGAGGTGGACGTCCTGGAGGTTGCCGTTGGTGAAGAACTCGATCGAGTCGTGGACCAGCATCGGGGCGTTCGCCTGCCGCGGATCGACGGTTACCTCAACAAAAACAAAAATGCTATCTTTGGCCCTTATGGTCAGGTTCCGGACCTCGTTCGCGGCGATTCCGTCCACGTTCAGGCGGAAATAGCCGTTGGGGTTGCCCAGTTTGACGCGCTCGATTTCCACGGCCCTCTCGTTGGGGTTATACACCTTGAGCTGCAAGGTGGTCGAGCCGATGGTCGTGAAGACGGTGTCGAACAGGAGGGTGTCCAGCGAGAAGGCCAGCTTGTCGGTGGGGTCGGTCGAAAGCAGCTCCCTTTGGCAGGAAGAAGCCAAGAGCCAGGTGAACGCGAGCAGAAGCAAGGAGTTGCGGAGCATGGCAAGGTGTTGATGGATGAAAACGCCGGGGCGTCGAGCCCCACAAAACTAAGCATAAGAATGAAAACGTGTCTATCGCCATTTTGTTGGGCGGCCCTGCTCTTGGGCTTGCTCATGGCCCTATCTTCCCGAGGCTTCGCGCAAACCACCATCGCGGGCGGCGACGTGTCCGGCCAAGTCTGGACCCAGGCAGGCTCGCCCTACAACGTTACGGGCAACATATCGGTGGCTTCCGGCGCGCGCCTGGAAATCCAAGCGGGCGTCACGGTCCTGTTCGGGAGTGGCGTCCTGCTGTCCACCAATGGAGGCACCATCGTGGCCCGGGGGACCGCTTCCGAGCCCATCGTCCTGACCTCGCCCAACGCGACGGCCAGCCAGGGTTGGCTGGGCATCCGGCTGAACAACTACGCGGGCACGGATTCCAGCCTGTTCGAGCATGTGGTCATCGAGCGGGTCTGGCTTGATAACGCAGGCACTTTCCTCGCGCCGCAGGGGGCGATTACTTTCAACGGCTATTCCAGGGCCAAGGTCTTCGGATGCACCTTCCGCTACAACAATTCGCGCTATGCCTCGGGGGTGGCCTTGATCAACAGCCCTGGAATCCGGGTTTCGCACAGCCAGTTTTACAACAACCTGAGCCGTCTTGGCGCCACGGCCGTCTTTTCGATGTCGTCGGGCTACACGGCCCACCACTTGCTGGTATTCAACAACAAAAGCAACTACGGCGCATTCTTCGTTCGAGAGGGCGGAACCGTCACGATAGCGCATTGCACTGTCACGCGCAATATTTCCTCCTTCATGGGCGCCAACCATACCCACCTCAACATCCAGAATTGCATCTACTGGGACAACGTTTCCGAGACCAGCTTTGAGGGCGGTGCCCTGAACTTTACGGTGCAAAACTGTGTCATTCAAGGGTATCCACAAAGCAGCACCCTGACAGTTAACTGGGCAAGAAACGTGTCCCAAATCTGGGACATCAATCCCCAGTTCGTCCGGCCTACCGACTACTACGGCAACACTTTCTTCGAGATGGAGCACGACTGGCGGCTTTCCAAGTTCTCGCCCGTGATCAACATCGGCGCGGTCAACGCCACGACTGGCGCCTTCAATTTCGACCTCGAGGGCAACCCCAAGTCGCCCTTGGGCTGCGATGCCTACGATGTCGGCGCCTACGAGTTCCAATACGAAGGCATGGAGCTGCTTCCCCAGGAAATCACCGCTGACCAGATCTGGCAGGATACCGTCTTCTTCGCCTGCCCGGTCAATGTCCGCGCCCCGGCCACCGTGACGATCTTGCCCGGTACTCGGGTTTTCTCCCTGGGCATCAATGACTTGAACGTCGAAGGTAGCCTCCTGGCGCTGGGCACTGCGCAAAACGACATCCAATTCTCGAACCTGGTCACCGACAGGGCCTTGTCGGCGGGCATCTTCTGGAAAGGCATCACCCTGGCGGCCAACTCGGTGGGCAACCGCTTCGAGCACTGCCACTTTTCGAGCGCCGAAGGTGCCAGCGGCGGGATGTTCGAAATCCGATCGGCGGCCCAGGCCCATTTCGCCGATTGCGTGTTCGACTACAACGCCGCCGAACGGGGAGGGGCCGCCTGGGTCAGCGCGGCCGCGCCGGTCTTCGAGCGCTGCCTGTTCCTGAACGATTCGGCAAGAAGCGGCGGGGCCATCTATGCCGAACTGGGGGCCGCTCCCAGTTTCACCGAATGCCAGTTCGTGGGCAACCACGCCTTAGAGCGGGGCGGGGCGGTCTTCGCGCTCCAGAGCCAGCCTTCTTTCCAAAATTGCCTTTTCGAGCGCAACGACGCCCTCCTGGCGGGTGGCGCCTTCGCCGGGCAGCAGGCCCAGGCCCTCTTGGTCAACAGCCTGTTTCGGCACAATCTGGCCCGGCTTGGGGGGGCGGCCTTGTCCTGGCAATCGGACCAGAGCCGCTTCTTCAACAACAACTTCATCCAGAACCAGGCCGACAGCAGCGGGGGCGCCTTCCAGGTGCTCCAGGCTGGGCCGCTGGTCCAGAACAACATCTTCTGGCAAAACCTGGCCAAAGCCGCCCCCAACGACCTGCTGCTCGACCAGGCCGGAGCAAGCCGTTGGAGCAACAACTTCATCGACGGTGGCCTCGCCGCCCAGCACCTGCCTTCGGGAGCCTTCGCCGGAACCTACGAGCAGAATGTCGCCCAAGGGCAGGTCTTCCTCGATTTCGACCAGGGATTCGCCCTTTTCAAGGATTCGCCTTGCGTCGATGCCGGAACCTTGTCCGACATCGGCTCCGTCTGGGAGCTGGACTACCTGGGGGCGCCAAGGCTGGCCGGCCCCATCGACATGGGCATGCTCGAACTGCCCAAGCGCATCGAGGTCTGCGGCACCTTGCGCGGCGACACCATCTGGAACGCCGACACCGTCGTGGTGGGCTGTCCCGTGGTCGTGAAGCCGGGCGCGCGGCTGCGCATCTTCCCAGGAACCGTCGTGCTGCTGGCGCCCGGGGCCGAGCTGGACGTCCAGGGGAGCCTCATGGCCCAGGGAACGCCCACCGACAGCATCCTCTTCGACGAGCTGGAGCCCGGCCAGGGCCACCTGGGCATCCGCGTCGAGTCGCAGGAAGCCCACCATTTCCAGTACTTGCGCCTGGCCAACGGGCGAAGGCCCAGGGGCGGCGCCATTGAGGCTGTTTTCGCTCCGAGCCTTTCTTTCGCCCACTGCCGTTTCGAGGGAAACCAGGCCCAACAGACGGGCGGAGCTCTCTTCTCGCTCGCCGATAGCCTGGCGCTCGATACTTGCGGCTTCTTTTTCAACGCCAGCCAGGTCGATGGGGGCGCGGTAGCCTCCTCCCGCGGGTTTCTGCGGGCCACTGCCTGCGAGTTCTTCGGAAACCAGGCAGCTTCCGGCAAGGGCGGGGCGCTGGCCCTCAACGGCGCGCCGGCCACTTTCGAGCATTGCCTCTTCTCGAACAACATCGCCTTCCGAGGCGGAGCCCTGTTCGTCAACCAAGGATCCCTGCGCATGAGCACCTCCTTGGCCAAGCACAACTCCGCCGGCCTTCACGGCGGATTCCTTTTCATGGTGGATGGCACATCCTACCTCCGGCAGAATACCCTGGTGGCCAACCAGGCGCACCTGGGCGGAGCCGTCGCGGCCATTGATTCGCGGGGAATCTGGCAAGGCAACCTCCTCGACCAGAACCAGGCCTTTGGCCTTGGCCAGCAGCTTTGGTTCGAGGGCCTGGCCGCCACGGACTTCTCCCACAACCTCATCTCCGGCGGAACCACTGCCATGTCCGGCCTGGCCGATGCCAGCCTACGCTTCGGCCCCACCAACTTGGCCGACTCTGCCCGCTTCGTCGGGCAAGGCCACGCCGCCGGGTGGATGGGCGTCTCGCCCGTCGCCGACTGGGCTTTGACCGAAGACTCCCCGGGCATCAACGCCGCCGCGTGGGGCCTCGACCTCGACAGCCTGCCCATCGACTTCCTCGGCGCGCCCCGCTCCATCGGGACGGTCAATCCCTGCGACATTCCCGACATGGGCGCCTTCGAGTTCCAGCAGTTGGCCGCAGGGGCCGTTCTGGGTAGCCCCAGTGCCGATACCACTTGGGCCGGGCATGTCAAGGTCTTTTGCGATGTGCTCATTCCCCAGGGCCAGGTCCTGACCATCGAGCCGGGTGCCTTCGTCGAGTTCTATGGGCCCTATTCCCTTGAAATACAAGGCCAAATGCTGGCCTTGGGCAGTCCGACGGACAGCATCCGCTTCGGTTCGCGCCCCAGCAACTTGCCCGAGGACGAAGGCTTTGTGCCCTGGCGGGGAATCCTCTTCACGGGCGATGCCGACGGCTCGTCGCGCATGGAGCATTGCCAGGTGGAGCACGCCCAGGGCATCCCGGCGCCCCTGAGCCTCCAAGGCTACGGGCAGCTCGCCGTGGCCAACTCGACCTTCAGCGGCAACCGCGGACAGGCCGCGGGCGCGATCGCCGTCGAGGACGGCTCGCTGGTCTTGGACCAGTGCCAGTTCCTCCGAAACCACGGCCAGGACGCTGGGGCCATCGACCTCTGGCAGGCGGAGCTGCTCGCGCGGCAGACCATTTTCCGCGAAAACAGCGGTCTGCTGGCAGGCGTGCTGCGGGCGCGCCAGGCCGGGGCCGATGTGTTCAACTGCGCATTCCTCGGCAACCAGGCCGATTCGGTGGCCACGCTGTCTTCCGTGGGCACGGGGCAGGTTCGGGTGATGAACAACTTCTTCGCCCCGAACGCCTCCGCGGCTCCGGTCCAGGTGGCAATCTCGGGCGCCGCCTCTGTTTTTGGCCACAACCTGCTGCCCGGCTTGCCCAGCCAACTGCGCCTCGAACAGGACGCCACAGCCCACCACAACCTCGGCCAGGACCCGCTCCTGCGCGAAGGTTCCGATTTTGCGCCCCGTTCCGATTCGCCCTTGATCGACGGCGGCTGGCCGCTGACTCCCGCCGAGGGCCTGGCCTTCGACCTCGAGGGGCAGACGCGCTTTTTCAACGATACCATCGACATTGGCCTGGTCGAATACCACAACCGCCCGCCCGGCGCGACACAACTGCTGGGCGCAAGCCTGGCCGAGAATCTGCCCGTAGGCACTTTCATCGGCCTTCTGTTGGGCCAAGACATTGATCTGCACGACCGCCTTGCCTTCAGCCTGCCCGTCGAGCATCCGGCCAACGCCGCGTTCAGCCTCCGCGCCGACAGCCTGTTCTCGAATGTCGTCTTCGACTTCGAGCAGCAGGACCAGTTCTCGATCCTGGTCGAGACCCGCGACGACGGCTCCGGAAACCTGGCCCGCCGAGACGCCTTCGGGGTGGAGGTGCTCGACGACAACGATCCGCCGACCCAGCTCTGGGCTTCCGTTGGCGACTTCGACGAGAAACTGGCGCCCGGCCAGCCCGTGGCCCTGCTTTCCACCCTCGACCAAGACACCTGGGACGCCCACGCCTACCAGATCCTCGGGCAATGGCCTTTCGATGGGCTGGAAATCGAGGGCCAAGCGCTGCGCGTCCTGGCTTCGGCTGACTTCGAGCTGGCCGATTCGCTCTGGCTCTGGCTCGCCACCACCGACGCGCAGGGGGCCAGCCATTCGGATACCCTCGTCTTTCGCGTCAACGACCTCAACGACGCGCCGCACGACCTCGGCCTGCTGGGCAGGGGCTTTCCAGAGAACCAGCCGGCCGGCTTTTTCATCGGGCTGCTTTCCGTCATTGACCAGGACGCTGGCCAGGAGCATCGCTACGAACTGGCCGGGCCGGGCCTTGAGCAGGATTTCCTGATCCGGGGCGACAGCCTTTTCACCGCCCGGGCCTTCGACTTCGAGCAGCAGCAGCAGATTTCCATCCGTTTGGCGGCTTTCGACAATGGCACGCCCAGCCTGGGCCTTGAGCAGGATTTCCTCTTGGAAGTCCAAGACCTCAACGAGGTGCCGGGGCCAATCGCCCTTTCCCAGAACTGGGTGGATGCCAACGCCCCGCTCGGCTCGCTGGTGGGCATCCTCGCGGCGCAGGACCCCGATTTCGACCAGCAGCACCAGTTCATCCTGCTCGGGGGCGAAAACGACAACGAACTCTTCAGCATCCAAGGAAACGAACTGCGCACCAACGCCATTTTCTCGTACAGCGACAGGGAGTCCTTCGACCTGCACATCCAAGTCAGCGACGACGGCGTGCCGTCCTTGTCCACTTGGCAGGCCTTCCCCATCGCCTTGCTCGACCTCAACCATCCGCCCACCGACATTCTGCTGCCGCATCCGCAGTTGGCGGAGAACCTTCCCGCTGGCTCGCCCATCGACACCCTGCGCAGCGCCGATCTGAACCTGGGCGACCTGCATTTCTACGAGCTCGTGCCGGGCCAGGGCGACACGCACAACGCGTGGTTCGAGATTTCGGGCGACAAGCTGCTGGCCAGCAGGCCCTTCAACTTCGAGCAGACGCCCGAGCTGCGCCTGCGGGTGCGCACTACCGACAACGGCCTGCCGCCCAACTCGTTCGAGCGCGAGCTGGTGGTCCAGGTGCTCGACCGCAACGATCCGCCCGTCTTGGCCCAGCCCTTGGCCGATGTGGCCATTGGCGTGGACGAACCGCTGGACCTGACTTTCGCCGAGGCGATCTTCTTCGACGAGGACCAGGATCCGCTGGTCTTCAGCCTCAGCCTGAAAAACGGACTGCCCGTTCCCTCTTGGCTGTCTTTCAGCCCCGAAAGCCGCCACCTCTCGGGCGTTTCGCGGGTGCGCGGCCAGGTGGAGCTTCTGCTGGTGGCGCACGACCCCAGCCTGGCCAGCGCAGCCGACACCTTCACGCTGCGCGTCGGCCCCGTCGTCGGCGTGGAAGGGCCGGACGACCTGCGCTGGGACATCTTCCCCAACCCGAGCAGCGGAACCGTCTGGCTGCGCGACGTCTCGGGCCAGCCCATCCGCTCGGCGCAGTTGTTCGACGGCCTGGGTCGCCCGCTCGAACTGCCGGCCCTCGGCCCCGAGGGCCGCCTGGAGCTGGGCCACCTGCCGGCGGGAACCTACTGGCTGCGCCTTTCGAGCGCGTCGGGCACCACGACCCGGGCCATTGTGCTCAGCCCCTAGCCGGGCGGGCTTCTATCCCGCAAAGAAAAAGCGGCTCCCCTCGAAAGGGGAGCCGCTTTTTTGCGTAGGCCCAAGGCCCTCGGGCCAGCGGTGCGGAGCGCCTAGAAGCCGTAGAGGGTCTCCAAGGTCTGGAACATCCGCTTGGTGAGCTTTTCGCACTTGTTGGTCAGCGAAGGATCCTCGGTGCGCTGGATGAAGGCTTCCATGAAACTGTTGTAAGGCTTCCCGAAGAAGCTGGTTTTGAAGGTCTTGCGGGCGACGAAGCTCTCATCTTCGCGGAAAATGTCCTCGTTGTACTTGTACTTTTCGAGCTCGCGCTTGTTCTGGATGCCGAAGAGCTCGGGGTGGAAGAGGAAGTTGGCCGTGCCGTTGGCCGAGCGGTGCAGTTGGCGCAACCAGCCGTCGGTGAGCTGCCCTTGGGCGTCGATGTCGAAGTGGAAGTAGGCGCAGTACTTCTTCATGGCGGAGACCTCGGCGGGGTCGATGTCCTCGTACCCTTCGATCTTGTGTTTGATCAGCACCCCGGCCTGGGCTGCGGCGTAGAAGTCGGTGTGTTCGGGCAGGACCAGGAATGAGAAGGCCACCATCATGGCGAAGCGCTTGGCGAACTCGTTGACGAAGTCGGGCGAGGCGAAGTCCTTGAACTCGAGGCGTCCGCTGTCGTCGATGGCGCGGTAGAAGTAGCGGACGGATTTGTCTTCCTTCTTGGTCTTTTCGAGCTCCTGCGCCGGGGTCTTGAAAAAGTCGTAGGCGGCGGAGGCGCAGAGCAGCTCGATGTAGTGGGCGTCGTTCTTCTGCTGCCGCCCGCCGGTTACGGTCTCCGTGCCGGCCTGCTTGGTCTCGTAGTCGTTGGAAGGCGTGCCGAGCATGTAGAACTTCTGGAAGGTAGAGCGGACGGTGGGGTCCTCGTTGTAGAACATCATGGCCATCTGCGAGTTGAGGGCGAAGTTCTTGGCGCTGGCGATGACCTTCTGGCTTTGGCGCTGCTTGTCGTCGGGCGCGGGGAACTTGAAGTAGCTGGTGAGCAGGGTGGCTCCGAAGAAGACCTTGGCGAGGTTTTTCCCCGCGTCGATGATGCCCATGGCGTCGTTGAGGGCCTTGGGCAGGATGGGGATGGAGGAGGCGCCGGTTCCGCCGAAGACGGAACCCATGATGAAGAGCTTGGCGTTGCCGGATTCGCTGGCGTTGTGCAGCTCGTTGACGAAGTTCCGCAGTTGCCCGGCAGTGTTCTTTTCGACGTCCTCGAGGATGGCGTGGTACATGAGCAGCGAGCCGAGGTGGGTCTGGGCGCGGTAGCCGTGCTTGAGGTCGAACTCGCGGACGTTCTCGGTCAGCAGGAGGCTGGCCAGGTCTTGCTCGTGCTTGGGGGCGAAGGATGAGTTCGCCAGGCTCGAGAACTTCCCGTTCTTGCCGATCTGGGAATAATCGGGGCTGAAGGTGAAGAAGTTGAGCTTGGCGCTGAAGAAGGTGTTCTCCAGGGCCACGTGGGGCTTGTTGTTGCCCTTGGCCTTGAGGTAAACGTCCAGAACCAGGTCTTTCAGGCGCGAGAAGTTGCCGTTGTCGAAGTCGGTGTCCAGGGCCAGGATGTTGATCTGGGTCTTGTCGTACAAGCCCATCGCGCACGAGTGGACCAGGGCCTCGAGGCAGCGCATCCCGGTGCCGCCTATGCCGATGACGAAAAGTTTATCTTCCATTTTGTGGGGTCTCTATGTTGGCGTTGAAGCCATGAATTTACGAACATTTGCCCAAAAGCGAAAACGCCATTCCAAAAAAAACAGGCCGCCCCGCCAAGTGGGCTTGGAGGGGCGGCGATGTGGGCGCGTGGCGCGGGCGTTTGGCCAGCGGCGGCGGGGCTATTCCTGCTCGAAGTCTTGTTCCACTCCGCTGGTCTGGTCGAGGTAGTCGCTGTCGGCCTGCGCGTAGTCCGACTTCTCGGAATCGTTGGGCGTGATCTTGCGGACGTTCTTGGCCACGTCCTCGCCCCGGTCGTTCTTGCCGATCTCGTACTCCACCCAGTCGCCGTTCGAGATGTCGTAGAAGTCGCCCTCGACGACGTCCTCGAAGTGGAAGAACAGGTTGTTCGGTGGCTTCGCGATGAAGCCGTAGCCGTTCTTCATGTTCAGGGTGCGGCCCTTGCCCTTCTGCCCCAGGCGGTTTTCCTCGTGGTAGTAGTTGGGCTTGGTGTTGATGAACATGTTGTTGATGGTGATGTCGTTGCGGCGGACGCGGTCGTCGATTTCCTTCTGCATCGCGATGGGGTAGGTAACCTCCTCGAGCAGGTCTTGCGAGGTGCGCGTGACCATGAGCCGCCCGGTGTCGGTGGTGTACTCGAAGTCCCAGCCCAGCAGCATCACGCGGGTGCCCAGGGTGTTGAGCTTGCGGATGAGCGGCACGTAGTCGCCATCGGAGGCCACCAGCACCAGCACGTTGAACTGCTTGTAGATGGAAAGTTCGTAGGCCTCGAGGGCCAGCCATACGTCGATGCCTTTTTCTTCGCGGTGGCCGCCGCGGGTCTTCAGGGGCAGGTAGTGCGTTACCACTCCCTCGTTCATCAGCACGTCGTCGAAGAGGCGGTCCGTGAAGAGCTTGTTGGAGTTCTTCGCGTCGTAAGCGTTCAGCCGCCCGCGGAAGTAGTGGGCGTCCACCACTTGGCAGCGGCGGTAGTCGGTGCCTTCGAGCTGGGCGACCTTGTGGCGGATGAAGTCGTGCAATCCACCAATGTCAATCCTCGATCTTCGGGGGTGTTGATAATTGTAGTAGTTGCTTACGTGCAAAAAGTAATTACCATCATAGAAGACGCCAATCCTCGTGAGTCCCTTGCTGGGTTCGTTGTACCTAATCATGCGCGTTGGTTTAGCAAATTCAACTAAGAAAAAATCTCAAACTGCCAGAACGATAGCTCTTTCTGGCCCAGAATCGCCTTCCTCGCGGAAGGGTTTTTGAAAAGAACGGAGGGCAAATATGGCCTATTTTCAACAAAAAGAAAAGACGCCTGGCGATCTTGCGCGCCAGGCCGCTCTTTTTCTCATGGGAAAAGGGTGCCGTACTTGCTCTTTTTCATGGCCTTGCTCAGCACGAAGCCCAGGCCCAGATAGACCACCAGGCAGATCACCGTGGCGATGGCGTTCTGCTTGAGAAACTCGGCCACGGCGGGCTCGCCCTTGACTTTTTCGGACACGTAGAAGAAGTTCCAGAAGAAGAACAGGACAGGGCCCAGGGCCGCGAAGATGAAGAACCACATTCGGCGGCGCTTGGCGTCGGTCGGGTTTTTGCCGCCCTCGTAGTCGATGGCGCTGGCCACTACCAGCGACAGCACCACGAAGAACAGGGCCAGAACGACGCCCAGGACGTAGGTGTGCGTGGCCAAGTCCTTGACAGTGGCCATGTTGTAGCTGTTTTCGTACATTTTTTTCTGCGGATTTGGTGAGAGGCTGAAGTTGATTCGATCAGGGATAGTAGTCGTTGGCAGGTGTCTCGATGTAGAAGGTGTAGAGCAGACGGCCCTGCGGGTTGGCGTCGTTCAACGCGCCCAGAACGCTGTCGTAGAGGGACGTGTTGCGGGCCACCTGGAGGCCGTCCCACTTGAGCTTCTCGAGCGCCGGGTTGTCCGTCATGGGGCTGGCCCGCTTGAGGAAGATCTGCACCCGGTGCAGGTTGGAGCACTCGCCCGAAAGCTGGCTGCCGTTGAACTGCGGGTGCATCTTGATGACCACTTGGCCCAGCCCGTCCTTGTCGAGGCCCGCGCGGAAGGCCTCGTCGTCGAGCCAGAAGAGCTCCTGCACCAGGGGCAGGTTGGCCGCGGGGCCCCGCGCGGTGTCCACCAGCAGGCGGCCGTTCTCGTCGTAGCAGTCGGGCTCGCCCGGTTGCTCCACGATGGGCAGTCCGGCCTCGTCGAGCAGCGGCTTGCCGTTGTCGTCGAGGGCGAAGGTCGGGCCGGGGCCTTTGCGGCAGCGGTCGGCCAACTGGTAGGCCAGCCAGTCCTCCTTGAGGTCCTGCACGCGGATTTCCAGCTCCTCGGCCCGGTAGAACTGCGAGGCCGTGGCGTCCAGGAAGAGGCCTTGCAGCACCGCCTCGCCGTTGGGCACGGGCCGGCCCTGCTCGTCGTAGGCGTCGCGGACGTACTTGACCATGTCGCTCCAGCCCAGGAAGTAGCTCTGGAACTCGAAGCCCAGCTCCTCGGAAATGGCGTAGCGCTCCTGGTCGAGCACCAGGTTGGGGTTGGCCCCCGCCTCTGTCCGGCTCGGGTAGCGGTTGACCATCCGGAAGCGCTGGTTCGAGAACGAGAAATGCTCGAAGCTAAGCCCGCGGGCCTCGGACGAGTTCTCCAGGTGGAAGCGGAACTGGTTGGCCACGCCCTCGCGGTCGTCCACGTAGCGGGCGGGCGTGAAGAACAGGTAGAACAGGTGCTTGCTCTTGTCTTTTTCGACGTGGTCCGTAACCCAGACGTCAATCTGGTTTCCGGCCTTGAGCCAGGCGCTGAAGGCCTCGCGGGCCCAGGGGTCGTTGCGCTCGCCGTTGTCCCAGAGCTCGCCGTCGGTGATCAGCACCGACTGGCCGTCGAGCAGCACCATCTGGTCGAGGGCCTTGCCCAGGGGGGCGTTGATGCCCGAGAAGCGACTGAAGTCCTTGATCTTCTTGTAAAGTTCGGACTTCGGCAGGTCGGGCAGCTTCACCACGTCCAGCTTGTCCACCTCGTGGAAGTCGGCCTGCGTGATTTTCAGGGAGTTGATGAAGATCTCGTAGAACTTGGCCGTGGTGGCGTCCGCGAAGGCGACCTTCATGCCGCTGGAGTAGTCGAGGAAGATCGAGAACTTGCCATTGTCTGGCGCTTCGGGCGCGGCCGGCGCCTCTGCCGGGAGGCTTTCGGCGTGGTACCGTTCGAGCAGGGCGCCCTCGATGGGGTGCAGGGCTTCGGGGCAGCTAGGGCCCGAGCATCCGCTGGCCACGGCCAGCCAGAGCGCCAGGGCGGTCCAAGAGGTTCTTTTCATCTCTGGGCTTTTTTCAGGTGAAGACGATTTGGGACCGGTCGGGGCCGAGGGAGACCACGCGGATGGGCACTTGCAGCTCCTGCTCGATGAAGTCGATGTAGGAGCGCAGCGCGGCGGGGAAGTCCTCGACGCGGCGCAGCCCGCCCAGGTCTCCGCTCCAAGGCTCGAAGCTCCGATAGACGGGCAGGGCCGTGGTGTTGTTCATGTCGTAGGGCAGGTTGTCGAGGCGGTCGGGGCCGTCGTGGTACTCCACGGCCACCTTGACCTGGGCGAATCCGCTGAGCACGTCGGCCTTGGTCATGACCAGGTCGGTAACTCCGTTGACCATCACGGCGTACTTGAGCGCGGGCAGGTCCAGCCAGCCGCAGCGGCGGTCGCGGCCGGTGGTGGCGCCCACCTCGCGGCCGACCCGTCGGATGCGGGCGCCGTCGTCGTCGAACAGCTCGGTGGGGAAGGGGCCGCTGCCCACGCGGGTGGTGTAGGCCTTGAACACGCCGAAGACCTTGCCGATGCGGTTGGGCGGCACGCCCAGGCCGGTGCAGGCCCCCGCGCTGATGGTGTTGGACGAGGTGACGTAGGGGAAGGTCCCGAAGTCGATGTCGAGCAGGGTTCCCTGGGCGCCCTCGGCCAGCACGGTCTTGCCCTGGTCGAGCATCTGGTTGACCAGGTTCTCGCTGTCCACGACTCGGGCCTGGCGCAGAAGCTCGATGCCTTCGAACCAGCGGGCCTGGTAGTCGCGGATGTCGTAGGCGAAATCGTACTGGCGCAGCAGCCACTGGTGCTTTTCGAGCAGGGCCTGGTAGCGCTCCGCGAAGTTGGGGGCCAGGATGTCGCCCACGCGCAGGCCGTTGCGGCCGGTCTTGTCCATGTAGGCCGGGCCGATGCCCTTGAGGGTCGAGCCGATCTTGGTCTTGCCCTTCGAGGCCTCGGAGGCCGCGTCGAGCGCGCGGTGCGAGGGCAGTATCAGGTGGGCCTTCTTCGAGATGAAGAGGTTGCGCAGCGGGTCCACGCCCGCGGCCACGAGCTCCTCGATTTCCTGCTTGAAGATGGCCGGGTCGATCACCACGCCGTTGCCCACCAGGTTGAGCACCTGCGGGCGGAAGATGCCCGAGGGGATGGTGTGCAGGACGAACTTCTTTCCGTCGAACTCCAGGGTGTGCCCGGCGTTGGGCCCTCCTTGGAAACGGCTGGCCATGTCGTAGCGCTCGGCCAGGATGTCAACGACCTTGCCTTTGCCCTCGTCGCCCCACTGGAGGCCCAGGAGAACATCGGCTTTGTTGCTGTAGTCACGCATTTTTGGGTAGGGTTGGGACCTTGGGCCTGCCCCGCTCGGGGCGCGGGCGCCCAAGGGTCATTTTTGGGGACGTTCGACGCAGTCGGGGTCCAGGCACTTGCCGTAGAGGTAGAGCGAGTGGAAGGAGACCTTCACGTTGAGCAGCTCCTCGGCCGTGGTGGTGATCTCTTGCAGCCGGGGGTCGCAGAACTCCTTGACCTTGCCGCACTCCTCGCAGATGAAGTGGTCGTGCTGCCGGGTCTCGTAGGCCCGCTCGAACTGGGCCATGTTCTTGCCGAACTGGTGCTTGGCCACCAGCGCGCAGTCCATCAGCAGCTCGATGGTGTTGTAGAGGGTGGCCCGGCTCACCCGGTAGTTCTTGTTCTTCATGAAGACATAGAGCGATTCGATGTCGAAGTGGCCGCTGCGCGAGTAGATCTCGTCGAGGATGGCGAACCGCTCGGGGGTCTTGCGGTGGCCCTTCTGCTCCAGGTATTCGGTGAAGATCTTCTTGACCTTCTCTTTCTTGTCTTCCATTGGCATAATTTAGAACCATTATCAATTGCCACGAAAGTAACAATTTTTGCAGAATCCCACCCAAGAATCTCCGCGAATCGGGCCTGGGCCTTCCGTCGGCTCTCCTGCTCAGGGATTTTCTGGGGCCTGGCCCGCGGCGGGCGGGGCCAGCGGGAAGCAGAGCCGCACCTGGGCGCCGCCTCCGGGCGGGTTGTCGAGCTGGATCTTGCCCTGGAGGGTCTTCATGATCAGGTGGGCCGTGGCCAAGCCCAGGCCGAAGCCCTGGCTGTGGTGGTCGATGCGCTCGGTCAGGAAGTAGTCGAACAGGTTGGCCATGACCTTGGGCGAGAAGCCCGGGCCGCTGTCGCGCACCCAGACCACGGCCATGCGGTCCTTGAGGCTGGCGCTCAGCTCCACGCTTCCGCCCTTGGGGCTGAACTTGAAGGCGTTGCCCAGGACGATGCGCAGGCACTGGTAGGCCAGTTGCTCGTCGCTGTGCAGGTCGATCGGCCCCTCGGGGAAGCTCTCGCGCAGGGCGATTTCCTTGCCGGCGTACTCGCCCGCGAGGCTCTGGTAGGCCACCTGGGCCAGGCTGCGCAGGTTGAAGGGGCTGTCGTGCCGGCGGTAGCCCTCGGCCTTGAGCGAGGTCAGCAGCATGGCCATCTCGGACATGCGCCCCAGCCGCTCCACGGCGCTGTAGATCGGCTTGAGGCTGTCCTTCTTGAGGGTCTCCTTCAGGCGCACCTCCAGCGTCTCGGCCAGGCTGAGGATGGTGTTCAGGGGCGTGCGCATCTCGTGGTTGAGCAGCAGCAGGAAGTCGTTCTTGGCGTGGTCCAGCACGGCCAGCTTCGCGTTGGCCTCGGCCAGCTCGGCGTTGCGCTGCCGCAGCTCCTGGGTCTTGTGCTCCACCTTCTGGGCCAGCGACTGGTTGAGCCGCTTGAGCTCCTCGCGCTTGCGGGCCAGCTCCAGGTGGGTCTTGACCCGCGAGAGCAGCTCGGGCGCGTGGAAAGGCTTGGTCACGTAGTCGGCCGCGCCCAGCTCGAAGCCCCGCACCAGGTCCTGCTTCTGGGCCTGGGCCGTCAGGAAGATCACCGGGATGTCGCGGTGCCGCGGCTCGGCCTTCAGCCGGTCGCACAGCTCGAAGCCGTTCATCTGCGGCATGTTGACGTCCAGCAGGATCAGGTCTGGCGGGGCGTGCTCCACCGCGCGCAGGGCGTCCTGCCCGCTGGTGGCGAAACTGACATCGACTTCCAACGAGTACAGGAGGCTGCTGATGAGCTGGATGTTCCGCATCATGTCATCGACCACCAGCACCCGGCTTTTGGGCGGTTCTTCCATGGGCGAGGCTTTGGAGGGCGTGGGCTTCAGTCCGCGAGAAATTCGCGGACGCGCTTCAAATGTTGCAAAATTTTCTCGAAGTCGAACCTTTCCAGCTCCATTTTCCATCGGCTGGCCGAATCTTCGAGGCTTTTCAGCCCGTGCGCCAGGGCGAAGGCCTGGCTGTCCTGCACGAACTTGTGCAGCAGGTCCACCGAGGTCTGCTTGCCGATCTCGTCGAGGGTGGGGCCCACGCTCCGCCGGAAGGCCTCGCGCAGCTCCTGGGGCACCAGGGGCCAGGCCACCGGCACGACCGGGGCCTCCTTGGAGCCGATGGCCGCGGCGATGGACTCGATGAGCTTCTGCTTGACCACCGGCTTGGTCAGGTAGCCCACGCAGAGGCCGTTCATCTGGGCCCGGTGCAGGTCCAGGGCGTGGGCCGAGAGCACCAGCACCGGAGGGGCCTTCCGCCCCAGGCGGTCGCGGATGGCCTGGGCCGTCTCCTTGCCGTTGAGCACGGGCATCTCCATGTCGAGCAGCACCAGGTCGAAGCTGCCCCGCTCCAGGGCCTCCAGGGCGCGCTGGCCGTCCTCGGCCTCCTCGATCTGGTAGGGCAGGTGGGCCAGCAGGCCGCGGACGATCTCGCGGTTGATGGCCATGTCGTCCACCACCAGGATGCGCGCCGGGGCCAGCTTGGGCTCCTGCTCCGGCGGGGCCCCGCCTTCCTCGCGCGGGGCATCGCCCACGCGCACGCGCTCCAGCTCCAGGCTGAACTCCGCCCCCTTGCCCACCACGCTGCTGGCCCACAGGCGCCCGCCCATGAGCTCCACCAGCCGCCGCGAGATGGACAGCCCCAGCCCCGTGCCGCCCTGCGGGGAGCTTCCCCTGGGCTGCCGCTGCTCGAAAGGCTCGAAGATGCTCTCCAGGTCCGCCGCGTCGAGGCCCGGGCCCGTGTCGCGCACGCTCAGCCGCAGCAGCGCGTGGCCCGCCTCAAGCGGCTCCACCCGGGCCGCTATCTCCACGCTGCCGCTCTCGGTGAACTTCACCGCGTTGCTCACCAGGTTGTAGAGCACCTGGCGCATCCGGGCCGGGTCCAGCAGCACCTGCCCGGGGCCTTTCGCGGGCATCCGGAGCTCCAGCCGCAGCCCCTTCTCGCGGGCCCGCGGCTCGAAGACCCGGCCCACCTCGCGCAGCAGGCCCTCCAGCTCGAACCACTCCGGCTTCATGTCGGTCTTGCCCGCCTCTATCTTCGAGAGGTCCAGCATGTCGTTGACCAGCGAGAGCAGCGCCTGGCCCGCCGCGTCGATGCTCTCCAGGTGGTGCAGGTGCGGCCAGCTCGGGCTCGATTCCATCTTCATGATCTGGGCGAAGCCCAGGATCGAGTTCAGCGAGGTGCGGATCTCGTGGCTGATGTTGGCCAGGAAGTCCGACTTGGCCTGGTTGGCCCGCTCGGCCATGCGCCGGGCCTGGTTCAGGCGTTCCTCGTGCCGGGCCTGGAGGGTCGCGTCCACCAGGGTGCCCAGGATCAGCCGCTCGCGGCCCCGCTCCTCCTCGAAGTAGGTCAGCGAGAGCTCCAGGGCCACCGCCGCGCCCTCCGACTGGAAGTGGAACCGCTCGTTGGCCAGGCTTCCCTGGCTTTCCAGCTCGGCCAGGCAGCGCAGCAGGTGCGGGCCCTGGCTGGCGGGCAGGAGGTCGGCCAGGCTCTTCTCCAGGGCCTGCTCCTTGGCCTCGAGGCCCAGCAGCAGCAGCGCCTGCCGGTTCAGGTTCAGGATGCGCCCGCTGGGCTTGAGCACCATGAAGCCGTTGGGCAGAAGCTCCAGGATGTGCTTGAGCCGCTCGCCGGCCCTTTCCTTGGCCATCTCGCGCAGCCGCGACTGCACGAACAGCGAGTAGGCGTAGGCCGCCGTCTGAAGCATCCGCGTCTCGGCCACGCCCCACAGCTCGGGCACCCGGCACTGGTCGAAGCCGATGAAGGCGTGCAGCCGCCCGTCCACGAACACCGGAATCAGCAGCAGCGCCCGGATGCTCTGGCTTTCCAGGAAGGCCCGGTCCGCGCCCTCGAACTCGCTGGCCAGGCGGCTCACCGTCTGGCCCTTGCGCAGCGCCTCGTAGCAGTCGGGCAGGAGGCGGCGGAAGTCCAGCGCGCGCGGCGGGCGGTCAACGTACTGCGGGGCCACGCCCGGGGCGCACCACTCGGCCTTGTGCTGGGCCAGCGGCGCCGCCCCCGCCTCCAGCTCGAACAGGTAAACCCGGTCGGCCCGCGCCGCCTCGCCCAGGAACTCCAGCGCCTCGGTCGGGTAGAGGCTCGCGCCTTCGCCGTCGTGCAGCAGCTCCAGGAAGCGCAGCAGCGCCAGCAGGTAGCCCTGCGGGGCGTCCTCGTGCAGGCTCAGCTCGAACTGCCCGCCGTGCAGCGGCCGCACGATGGCCTTCATCCGGTAGCCGTCCGACAGCGGAGCCTCGAGGGCCGTCTGGCTCAGCAGCGTCGGCCAGGACGCCAGCAGCTCCAGCAACTGCGTCCGGAACTTTTCCGACAGCCGCCCGCTCGCGCCCAGGCTGGCGCCCGCCGAAAGCGACAGCAGTTTCTGCGCCAGCTCGTTCGATTCTAGGACCTGCCCCGTCTTGTCGAGGGTCAGTTGGGGTAATGCGTTGTTCATCGTGCTTGGGGGGATTTGTCCGGGCTTGGGCTTTCATAAAAAAAGGCTCGCCTTGTGGGCGAGCCTTTTTCCGCGGTGTGGACGGGACTTGAACCCGCGACCCCCGGCGTGACAGGCCGGTATTCTAACCGACTGAACTACCACACCTCGATTTTGCTCTGGCTTTTGGCGATGGATTTCTGGTGGTTTCCGGCTGTTTCGCAGCCTTCCGTTTCTCGCTTCCACCCTCCGGTTTTGCTTTGAGCGGTGCAAATATAGGCATTTCGGCGCAGCAGGCAAGAGCCTGGCCCAAAAAAGAGCCCATTTTTTTGGGTGAAATTGGCAATCCTTTGATTTTCAAGCCAAAAAAAATGAAGAAAAGGACAACGGCAAATGCCCTTTCTCGGCCCTTCGTGCCCAGCCGCCAACCCCGGAGCGGCTGTGGCGCCACAAAAAAAGAAGGCTCGCCTTTCGGGCGAGCCTTCTTATCGCGGTGTGGACGGGACTTGAACCCGCGACCCCCGGCGTGACAGGCCGGTATTCTAACCGACTGAACTACCACACCTCGATTTTGCCAAGCGTTTTTTGCTTGAGCGGTGCAAATTTAGACATTTCCGCGTCGTGCGCAAGGCTTTCCTCAATAAAAAAGATGTTTTTTTTAAACAAATACGGCAAATGGCTGATTGTAAAGCCATTGCGGATGGATTTTTTTGGCGCACGATCAAGCCCCGGCCGCGTCCCCTCGCCTTCAGATGGGCATCTTGCAGCTTTCCACCTCGCGGGTGTTCATCTTGATCTGGAAGAAGTCCTCCATCTCGCGGGCGTACTCCAGAAGGTCGTCGTCGTCGTAGAACCAGTTGAACTCCACCTCGTTGTCGGCCTCGCGCATCTCGCAGAGCAGCTTGAACACCGAGATCAGCCATTTGGAGGTGCTGGTGTTGAAGTACTCGAACTGGAAGTTCACGATGGTCTTGAAGGCAGGGTTGTCGGCGTAATCCTTCAGCCAGTCGATGATGGGCTCGAAGTAGGCGCGCGCGTCCTCGGGGATGGAGCGCCCCTTGAACTCGATCAGGCCGCTGTCCGCGTTGAGGTTGACGAAGGGCGTCTTCAGCGTATTTTTGATGAGGAAGTTTTTCATTTGGCTTTTGGTTTTTTGGATGTGTCCCTTATACCGCGAAAATAAGTTTTCCTGCCACTTGAAAACTTTTTGTGCTTAACGTTTTTTCCGCGGCCAATATTGCCATTCGGCCCGCAAGGCCACGGGCCACCCGCTGGGTTTTTCGCCATTCGTCAAAGGTTTTTTGGCATCCGGCCAGGAAATTCCCCCGCTCGGGATGCCGCCATCGCGAAACTAAGCAGCGCTTTTTTTCGTTCTGGCATCGCCCTTTCGGTTCAGTCCTCTTCCCGCAACGCCCCAAACCTCCCGCCTACCATGCCCGCCGATTTCATCCTACTCGAGAACGACCGCTTCGCCGCCTTCGCCCGGCTCCCCGGCAGGCCCCTGCTCCGCCTGGCCTGGACCGACAAGACCATCGAGCTTTCCCACGAGCAGTACAAGGCCATCGTCCGGCGCTGGCTCGAGCTCATCGCCGAGCACGCCGCCGACCGGCTGCTCATCGACACCTCCGCCCATACCTTCACCATCACCCCCGACCTCCAGACCTGGTTCGGCGAAGTGGTCCTGCCCGGCTACGACAGGCTGGGCGTCCGGCGCGTGGCCTTCGTCCTGAGCCGCGACCTGTTCACGCAGGTCTCCATCGAGCAGGCCATGGAGGAGGGCGGGCAGGAGCGTTTCCAGGCGGCCTACTTCGAGTCGGAGGAGCAGGCCCTCCGCTGGCTCGACTAGCGGCCCCGCGTCAGGCGTGCTCCTCGAAGTTCAGCAGGAACTTCCGAAGGTGCAAGTGCTTGATCCCTTGCACGTTGTTCGGGGCATAGTCATCCAGCGAGATGACCAGCTTGGGGTAGTTGTCCTTGAGCGCGGCCAGGTTGCCGAACTCGCGCTCCATGACCTTGGGGTCCGACAGGAGGTAGGCCACCTGCACATAGAGCTTCTTGCCCGGCTTCGAGCACACGAAGTCGATCTCCTTGTCGCCCGAGATGCCCACGCTGATCTCGTAGCCGAGCATGAGCAAGTGGTTGAACACCACGTTCTCGAGCACCTGGTTGATCTGGAAGTTGTCGATCCCGGCGAGGACGTTTTTCAGGCCAATGTCCTCGAAGTAGTACTTCTCGTTCTGCGCGAAACGCTGCTTGCCGTGGAGGTCGCTCCGCTGCACCTTGTGGACCAGGAAGGCGTCGCGCAGGCTGCCCAGGTAGTCGATGACGATCTGGGGCGACATCTTGAGGTTCTGTGACTTGAGGAAGTCGCTGATCTTCTTGGCCGAGATGAGGTTGCCGGTGTTCAGGGCCAGGTAGGCCACCAGGTTTTCCAGGAAGCTGAAGTTGCGGATGTTGTTCCGCTTGATGATGTCCTTGTAGATGATGGTCGAGGCGATGTTGCGCAGGTACTCGAACACCACTTCCTCGTCGGGGCGGAGGTGGACCAGGTAGGGCAGGCCGCCCACGCGCAGGTAGCGGTCGAGGCTGTCCTTCGCGTCGGGCAGCCGGTGGAAGTCTAGGAACTCCTTGTAGGACAGGCTGAACACCTTCAGCTCGACGTAGCGCCCGCTCAAGGTCGTGGCCAGCTCGCCCGAGAGCATGTTGGCGTTGCTGCCCGAGCAGTACAGGTCCACCCGCGGCAGTGCGTAGAGGTGCCGCAGCGCCTTCTCGAAGTCCTGCACGTCCTGCACCTCGTCGATGAAGATGTAGTTGTCGCGGTCCGCGACGATGCGCGCCTGGCAGTGCTCCACCAGGTCGGCGTAGGTCCGTATCGGGTCGAAGGCGTACTTCTCCTTGTCCACGAAGATGATGTTGGCCCCGGGGTCCTGCCGCGCGAAGTTGTCCATCAACTGCCGCAGCAGGAAGCTCTTGCCCACCCGCCGCTGGCCCGTCAGCACCTTGATCAGGTTCTGCCGGGCGAATGGCTCGATCTTCTTGAGGTAGTAGGGGCGGCTGATGTTGTCGGGTGTCGTCATCGCGGAGGGGTTTGCATGATCTTACTTTCCGCGAAGATAAGCCATAAGTTTCATTTACGAATGAAACTTATGGTATTTTTTCTGAAAGTTTCATTTGTAGATGAAAATTACGAATTACGAATTACGAATTACGAATTACGAATTACGAATTACGAATTACGAATTACGAATTACGAATGAAAATTTGTCCATTCTCCCTTGTCCATTCTCCCTTACCTTCGGATTAGCTTTAGGACGGCGTTTCCTTCTGGGGAGCTGGCCCGCAGGAGGTAGAGGCCTGGTGCCAGGTGCGAGAGGTCGGCTTGGCCTTGGCTGCCGGTCCAGGTGGCTAGGACTTTTCCGCTGAGGTCGGTCAGGGTCCAGGTGGCAGGGGCGCTGGCCCGGAACTCGATGGGGCCGTCGGTGGGGTTGGGGAAGACGCTGGGCGCGAGGCCTTGCTGCGGGTCGTCGGGCAGGCCCACGGCGTTGCCGCTCATGCCGTCGAGCTGGGTGATGCCGGTCTCGTCGGGGTCGAGCCAGGGTTGTAGCCGCAGTTCGGGTGTCCCGTAGGTGTCCCAGGCCTTGGAGAACATGGCGTAGTAGTCGTTGACGGCGTTGCCGCACTCGGAGGCGCCCCCGGTGAGGTCTCCGATGACGCGGCCCTCGGCGTCGAACAGGGGCGAGCCGGATGAGCCGGGCTCGGTGGCTCCGAGGAACCAGACGTTGACGTGCCAGTGGGTGTCCTCCTCGTACTCGGTCTGGCCGGGCCAGGTGGTGATGGTGGGGCTGACGTTGGCCTGGTTGAACTTCTTGACGTCTCCGCTGGGGTGGTGGACGCCGTAGAGGGGCTGGCTGGGCTCCTCGCTGCGGGTCCAACCGCTGAAGTAGGGCTGGTACTCCAGGGGCACCTGCTCGCTGATTTCGAGCAGGGCGAAGTCTTGCAGGAAGATGGTGGCGCGGAGGTCGGCCCCGGATACGGTCTGGCTCTGGTCGATGGCGCCGTTCCACTCGCACTCGGGGGTCTGGTAGTTGAACAGGAATACGGTGTTCTGGGCCTGGTTGGCCTGGCTGACGCAGTGGTTGGCCGTCAGGAGGTAGGGCGTGCCGTCGCGTCGGGCGTTGTTGAGCAGGGCGCCGGTGCAAAGGCGGGTGCCTTGGATGAGCAGGCGGCAGACGGAGTGCTGCTGCTCGGCCATGGCGCCGGTGCCGGGGCAGTTGATGTTGATGTGGCAGGCCCCGGACGACTTGCCGGCGGTGCCGAAGATGTCGCGGTAGGCGTGGAAGGCCTGGCCCACGCGCAGGCCCTGTGGGGCGAGGCCGGCGGGCCACCAGGCCTCGAGCAGGAGCGAGTCGCCGGGCAGGTGGGTGGTGCTCAGGCTCTTCCAGGGCTTGTTGTTCTGGTGGGTCAGGGCGCCCAGGGTCTGGCCGCCGCCGTCGCCGAGGCTGGTCAGGAAGACCTCGGCGCCTGGCTCGAGCTCGAAAAGGCTGAACTCCAGCCCCAGGGAGAAGGCCCCGGCCGAGCGGATGCCCAGCCGCCAGAGCGTCGAGCCGTCGGGCAGGCGCGTGAGGCTGCCCGCCTGGCCGGGCTCCAGCTCCAGCGGATGCTCCAGGGCGAAGCGCATGGACCGCTCGCCCTGGCGCTCCGCGGCCAGGTCCTGCTCCAGCATCTGGGCGTAGGGGCCTTCGGGCAAGGCCTGCCAGCGCGGCTCCGCGGCCAGGGAATAGCGCAGGCCGGGGGCGGTGCCGCCGTGTTGGATCTGTGCCCGCGAGGGTTGGCTCGCCAGGGCCAGTAGCAGAAGGCAGGGAAATAGCAGCTTGTTTTTCATGGTGCGGGTGTCTTTGGGGCCTGTCCGGAGCGGAACGCGGCGGCGTTTTCTTTTTCGTAAAGATAATTCATTGGGTTTTATTTCCATGACGGACGGCGAATCTTTGCCCGCGAAAGGCCGCCCTGGCTTGAGCAAGTCTTCAGAGGCGGCGTCCACCTGGCGCGAATGGTAACACAAAGATAATTTTGGCTTGACAGCCTTTGCTTACCTTCGCGGGGAAAGCGCCTGGAAAGGCTCCCGCATTTCACCCCCCTGCCCATGCCATTGCAAACCCACAGCATAAAGTTCCGGCTTCTCGTTCTTTTGGCCGTGGTGTTGGCGCTCAGCGTGGCCAGCTTCGGGCTTTTCAAGGAATACGACCGGAGACAGGCCCGCGCGGACCACTTGGAGCGGCTGCTGCACGAAACCCGCCTGACCCTGGCCCGGGCCGGCGCCGCCCAGCAGTCCTTCTTCCTGGAGGACCTGCGCGACACCAACTTCTTCATCGCGCGCCAAAGCCCGAGGCTCGAGGAGCTGCGCCGCGAGACCGACAGCCTCGAGCACCTGCTCCTGGGCCTGACCCGCGAGATTCCCGAGCAGGAGTACTCCGTCCGCCAGCAGAACGCCCTGGCCGCCGATTTCGACGCCTACCGCCTGGCCCTGCGCAGCCTGATCGAGACCGCCCAGACCCTCGGTTTCAAGGACCACGGCCTGGTCGGGCAGATGCGCGGCAAGATGCACCAGCTCGAGGACATGCGCCTGCCCGGGGCCGAGCTCGCCATCCTGCGCGTCCGCCGCCCCGAGAAGGACTACCAGCTCCGCCTCGATACCGCCTACTGGCGCGGCGCGATGCTGGCCCTGGCCGAGCTGGAGGCCCTGCTCAAGACCACTGCCGACCCACGAGTGCCCGCCGCCCTCAGCCTCTGCCAGCAGTACCGCTCCATCTTCGGCGAGATGGTCAAGGCCCACCAGGCCATCGGGCTGGGCCGCGACGACGGCCTCATGGGAACCCTCAAGGCCCGCAAGGCCCGGCTCGACCGGCAGATCGCCCAGGTCGAGGCGCTGGTCGGCCAGAAGCTCGAGCGCGGAAGGAGCAGGGCAACGCTCATCTTCCTCAGCCTGCTGGCCCTGGTGCTGCTCACCCTGCTCACCCTGGTCTGGCTCGTCTTCCGCAAGGTCGGCCTGCCCATCGCCCGGCTTTCCGAGTCGGTCCACGGCCTGCTGCGCGACGGCCACGACCACGGACAGTTGCGCACCTTCGAGGGCAGGGACGAGATAGCCCAGCTCTCGCGCGACTTCCACGAGCTGTTCACCGGCATGCGCTCGGCCAAGCGCCAGATACAGGAGCAAAGCCACGAGCTGCTCCTCCAGAACAACGAGCTGGAGATGCAGAAGGAGGAAATCCTCACCCAGAGCGAGAGCCTCCAGGAGGCCAACGAGCTGGTCAGCCAGAAGAACGAGCAGCTCAAGGCCCTGCTCGACGAGCAGGTGCAGATGACCCGCGTGGTGGCCCACGACCTCAAGACCCCGCTCAACAACATCTTCTCCATCCTGGAGCTGCTCCGCGAGACCAACGACGGCCAGGAGCGCGACGAGCTTTTCGCCATGATCTTCGGCGTGGTCGAGTCCGGCTCGCGGCTGGTGCAGGACCTGCTCGACCTGGGAGCCGTCGAGGAGCACCGCTCGCCCCTGCGCGTGGCGCCCCTGCGGCTCGAGCCTTTCCTGGAGAGGCTGGCCAGCGCGCACGCGCCCCGGGCCGAGGAGAAGCAGATCAGACTGCTCACCGAGTTCAGCTTGGCAAGCCCCGACTTTGTCAGCGACGAGGACTACTTGCGCCGCGTGCTCGAGAACCTGCTCTCGAACGCCGTGAAGTTCTCGCCGCCCGGCCGCCGCGTTTGGCTCAAGGCCGAGGCCGATGCCCAGCGGCTCGTGCTGCGCGTCAAGGACGAAGGCCCGGGCTTCACGCCCGACGACAAGCGCAAGATCTTCGGCAAGTTCCAGCGGCTCAGCGCGCGGCCCACCGGGGGCGAGCATTCGTCGGGCCTGGGCCTGTCCATCGTCTGGGCGCTGGTCCAGCGGCTGGGTGGCCAGATCGAGCTCGAAAGCCAGGTGGGGCAGGGCAGTGAGTTCATCCTCCGCCTGCCCGCCCATCCGGCCACATGAGCCTGGCGATCAGCGCATCCAGGCGCGCAGATCGTCGAGCAGCGCCTTGATGGCGTCCTCGCCCGCCCGCTTGGCCACGATCTTCCGGTCCTGGTCGAGCAGATAGACGATGGGCGTGCTGACGATGTAGTAGTTCAAGTGGTAGTTGTTTTTGTCCTCGGGATCCCAGACGTTGATCCAGTCGGGGTCGCCATATTCTTGGATGGCCTTGTTCCAGTCGTCGCGGTTCTGGTAGGTGTAAATGGCCACCAGCTCCAGGTCGGCATCCGCCGCGCGGGCCTCCTGGTAGAACTCGCTCAGCAGCTCCGAGGCCGTCTCGCAGTGCCCGCAGCCGGTCTTCCAGAAGAAGAGCAGCACGTAGTGGTGCGGCAGCTCGTCGAGCGCGACGAACTCGCCCGTGGTCCGTTCCATCTCGAAAGGCTTGGCCACCTGCCCCACCATGCTGGCCCGCAGCTCCTGGGTCCGCGCCGCGAGCTGCTCGGTGGCCTCGGGCGTGAACCAGTCGGCCTTGCCCCCCAGGAAGTAGTTGTCGGCCAGATGCACGAAGACCTCGTTCATGCCCAGCCGCTGGAACGTGTTGAAGAAGTTCAGGAAATGGGTCGTGACGAACTGGTAGGCCTCCGGGTTGGGCCGTGCCTTGGCGATCAGCGAGTCCAGCTCCGCGATGAGCAGCTCGTTGGGCCTGTAGTTGTTGAGGTTGCGCGCCAGCACCATCTGGCAAGCCTTGTGTATCAGGGGCGTGCGCAGGAGCCCGGGGTGGCCGAAGTCCATGTGCGCGAAGAAGCGGTCCTCCTCGGTGTAGCCGTTCATGGCTTCGAGCAGGACGGCGAAGAAGGTGCCGGGGTTTTCGGCCACCACGCGGCGCCACTCGGCCTCCAGCCGGGCGTTCACCTGGTCGAGCTCCGCGCGCAGCCGGGCCTGCTCCTGGGCGTCCTGCGCGGTCTCCAGCTCGGCCATGAGCTCGCTCTGCCGCGGCTGGTTGGCGCGCATGAAGGCCTGGAAGTCGAAGAACAGCTCGTTCTCGCGCGAGCCGACGGCCTTGAGGCTGCCCGCCCAGTCGGCCGTGTCGGCGCTGAGCGCGAAGGCCTGGTCGTCGGAGAGCAGCAGGTCGAAGTAGCCCTTGTTCTTGAGGGCCAGGAAGTAGATGCCCGCGGGCAGCGGCTCGGGCGCGGCGAAGGTTCCCTTGCCCCGGCTGTCGAGCACCAGCGAGTCTTGCAGGAACTGCTTGTCGCCGTAGTAGTAGCCCAGGTAGGCCATGCGGTCTTGCCCGCCTTGGATCTGCACTTCGATCTTCATTCCGCCCGCGGCCCAGGCCAGGCTGTTCGCGGCCACCGCCGCCGTCAGGAAAAGCCATTTTTTCATGTCAAGATGTGCTGTTGGGTTGATGTTGTTTGTTGGGTTGGGCCGCGCGTCCGCCCAAAGCCGCCCTTGGGCCGGCTTCGCCCGGAGCAGCGCGGTTTCCGCGCCAAAACGCAACAATGGGGCCATATCGTGCCCCGCGGCGCGCGGCAGGCCCGGGTGCGCGAAGCCAGGCGCTGCCGCCAAACGCCACGAAAGCAGCGGCGTGCGGGCATTGTTTCCAGTTTGTTGGACTGCGGGGCAAGGCTTCCCCGTGCGGCGCAGCCGCTAGCGCGTCGAATTTTCGACGGTTTCGATTTCTTCGGGGCTGAGCTCGTACAGTTCATAGACCATGCGGTCAATTTCGCTGTCGGTCTGGCCGATGCGCGCTAGGATTTTATTTACGGTGTTTTTCGTGGCGTTGAAATACTCCCGCCATTCGTTGTTTTCCTTGCCCAGGCTGATGCTTACTTTTTGCTTGAGCAATTCTTTTTTGAGGGCGTCATATTCCAATTCATGAAAGTTTTCCAGCGCGCGGGTAACATTTTCGACACCCTTGTCTTCTTGCAGGCTGCTGATGAAGTTTCTTTTTTCGGTTTGCAGTGCCTTGTTCAAGGCAAGCATCGCGTCGGCTTTTTCGATGAAGGCCTGTTGCGCGTCGGCAATTCGGATGGGAAATTGCTTGCAATTGGCGATCAATATCTTTTGGAAAAGGGATTTTTCCTGATCGAGAAATTTATGCTTGTGGTAAAAAGTCATCAGCTTGGAGTTCAGCAGGCAAGCCAGGAATTTGACCTCGACATCTTTTGTGTTGGGAAGGATGGAAAAGCCGATTTGGCTGAAGTACAATTCTTCTTCCGTGAAACCCGCGTAAATCCGAGGAGGATGGCCCGAGACTATCTGCCTGACGATAAGCCTGGGCTGCGTGAAAAACTTTGCTTCCCGCATGGCTCCAAGCCAATCGCCGTAGTGGATGTACTCTTTGACCTCGCTGCTGACATGGTATCTTGTGATGTTTTCACCCGCGATCAGGGGTTTGTAATCAGGGTTCAATTGCCGAGGCGAGTGGAATCTCCGGTTCTTGATCGTTTCCTCGGAATGTCCTCTGTACTTGTCGTAGGGAGTGATGCCCAATGAAAAATTAGCGATTTGCTTCAATTCGATGGATTGGGATTCAATCTTTTGCAGAATTTGAAGCTCATCGCGGCCAACAAAAATATTGTAAATGTGTTCATTCGATTTTTCCCAAGCCTCCTTGCTGATGGTTTTCATCATTCTATCGTCAATCATGTCCAGGGTTGCGCCTTTGTCATACACCATAACTTTAGCATTGGGCGAGGGCGAGTTTTTTCTGAAGGCGAACACAATGGTTTCAACTTTCGCATCCGAGAAAACATTGTCTGGCAATTTGATGATGGTTGCCATGTCGTTGAGCAGCAGGGTTCTGATTTTGGTGTATGAAGAATTGACGAGAATAGAGTTGGGAGTGATGAATGACACGAACCCGTTGTCTTTTGCCAAGTGGTAGGCCTTTTCAATGAAAATGGAGTACAAATTGATTCGATTCTCCGCTGTTTCGTACTTCTTGAACAACGCCTTGACCATGATTTTTTCCAAGCCTTTGATGTCAACATAAGGCGGATTGCCCAGGACCACGTCAAAGCCTCCAGTCTTGGCTCCGTAGTGGGCAGGGCTTTCCGGGGCTTTGGGGGCGGCCTTTCCCTTGGCGTCGGGGTCGAAGACAGGGGGAAATTCTTTTTCCCAGTCGAAAGCCTTTTCGCCCGCCACCGCGGGGTCGTCGATCAGGGAGTTGCCGCATTTGATGTTGCCCGAAAGGTCGGAAAGTGCTCGGCCGCGGCGCGCGGTTCGCAACCAAAGCGAGAGTTTGGCGATTTCGACGCTTTCCTCGTTGATATCGACACCGTAAATGTTGTTTTCGAGGATGTGCTTGTCCGTGTCGAAAATCCTCATCCGGTCGCCTGTCAGCTCCGAGATCAGATTGTCGATGGCCTTGTGCTCGGCGATCAGAAAGTCGAGCGTCTGGTTCAGGAACGCGCCACTCCCGCAGGCGGGATCGAGTATCTTGAGGGTCAAAAGCCAGCTTTTGTAGGCTTGCAGGCTTTCAAAAAGGGCTTTCCCTTTTGGGTTGAGCTTGCCATTTTTCAGGTAGAAGCCCTCATCGATCAGCAGGCCGTCGATCCCCAGTCCAGTTTTCTTTTCGGAGCAGAGCGTGCCGACGGTGTTCTCGACAATGTATTTTGTGATGTACTTGGGCGTGTAAAAAATCCCGTCTTTTTTCCGCTTGCTGACAGGCTTCGACGCTTGCAGGGAGGGAGATTCTTCGAGGAGGGCTTTTTCCATTTCTTCGATTTCCGAAAGCGAGTGCTCGAAGATATGCCCCAAGATGTTGACATCCACCTCGCTGCCGAAATCGTAGGCGGAAAGCGACAAGGCGTGGCTTTGCAAAAGGCCATCGGGCAGGACCAGGTTGGGGTCGTCCAAGATCTCATCGTGCCGGAAAAGCCCGCCATTGTACGCAGGAATTTCTCCCCATTGCTTGTAAACGTGCCCTTTGTCGAGATGCTGGAAAAATTTCTGGAATCGGCTGTAAAGCGAGAAGTTTTCATCGTTTTCAACGAACATTTTCCATTGGTCGATGATCTTGCTTATCGCGTTGGGGGGAATGAGCCCGCTGTCTTCGGCAAAGAAGACGAACAGGAACCGGTCCAAAAGTTTTTGCGACTTTTTGAACAAGGTGATCTTGTCATATTGCGGGTTTCCGCTGACCAGGAAGTCAAAGATTCTGTCCTTGAAGGTCTTGTAGTCTTTGTAGAGCTTTTCCGTGATTTCTTTGTCGTGGAATTGGGTCTCCTGTTTGAGTTTTTCGGGCAGATGGTTGGTGATGCTTTCTTGGTTCAGCAACAGGTAGAAAACACGGAATTGTTCCTTGGACAGGTCGAACAAGTTGAATTCTTCGTATTCGGTCGCGTTGTCGATGTAAAGGCGGATGTTCTGGAAGTTCGAGGTGATGACGTATTTGCAATCGGGTTGGTTTATTTTGTAGCCGAAGGCTTGTTCTTTGATGCTTTCCAGGTCTTTTGTCTTTGTCGATTTCAGTTCGATCACGCCAATCGCTTTTCCGTCTTTGAGGATCGCGCCATCCGCCTTTTTGCTGTCTTTCAGGTTTTTGAACTCGGTGGTCAGGTCGTATTCCTTGTCTGGGTTGAGGGTATAGCCCAAGACCTGCACGAAGATTTCGCGCAGGAATCCTTCTTGATAGTTCTCTTCCTTGAGCTGCATGATATTGCGCAATCTCAAGGGGTCACCGTAGAAGCTACGGAATTTCCCAAAGGCCCAATCCACCTTGTTTTCGTCAAGGTTTTGAAGGTGTTTTTCTACGATTGATTTTCGAAATATTGGCATTTCAATTTCAGTGTTGATACCAAGTCGCGTTCAAACGTAGTGGATTGCCTTGAAGACTCGACCAAGCCCGAAGGGGTGCCATGATTGTAGGTTCTTTATACGAGTGTGCGGGTAGCGCAAAAAGGATTGACACGGGCAAAATCTAGTTTTCCGTGAATGTGTGGATGACCGCCTTGAGGTCTCTGTTTTCCTGTAGCCCCTGGCTTTGGCGGCCTGGAAGAGCGAGTTGAAGCCCTCGGGTATCCCGTTGTTGATACGGTTTTCCGCCCAGTTGACTGCGCCAGCCCAATGCCCTTTGGTGGCCCTGGCCACCTCGACGACCTGTGGAATCCTGCTGCGGGTGGCACACTGGCGATAACGGGAATGCACTTTGTTATTTTTCTTTGAGCAACGTTATATACGGTTCTTTTCCTGCAAAAACTATTGGAATTTTAATAATATTTTCAATTCTTATTTTATTCTCAATTAGCTCTTTGTAATATTGATTCTTATCTATTTGTGCTAAGGCTCTTTCAATCATTTCATTAATTCGTTTAGCGAAATGACTATCGCTTTCGTTATCTTTCTGTTTTTCAATTTGTTTGATTTCAATTACGACTCCATTTTTTGATTTGTCGTGAGGAATTAGCATAATATCATATCTTCCTTCTCCGCTTTCTTTGTTTGATTTTATGATATAATCATCGCCAACAATTGCAAGCAATCCCAAAACATAGGAATGATAAATATATTCATTATTCTTGGCCGTATCGTAATAGCTGAATGTATCGCCGATTATTTGTTTAAATCCTTTTTCAAATTCGTTTATTTTATTAGAAATTAAATAATTCGCAGTATTTTGCAGCAGTGATTTAATGATTTTAATATCGGTTTGCAACCATTCAACAATTGTATCTTGAAAAACTGTTTTTAGTTCATAATTCGGAATAATTAGTTCATATTCCTTTCTTGAAACATTGTTTCGAGTCGTTAAATATCCGCTATAAGTCAGCAATGTCCACAATATTTCTTTTGGCGTATCTAAATCGGAAAAAACAAAATTTTCTTCAATATCCTTGACAATAGTTTCGCCATTGATCAATTTCATTATTTCTTGTCGGATATAAGCTGCGTCCTTTTTCTTTATTTGACTTTTCATTAGCTCATTGGAACTAGTATTTGTCCAAAATGTATTGAAACCGTCTTCGGGGTGTAGCGCATAATTTAAAATAGACCAAGGGTTGTATATGTCTTCCGTTTTACCAAATTTATATCCATTGTACCATTTCTTAATTTGACTGTATTCGGTTTTAACTTCAAAATCTTCAATAATTTTGCTTACTTCCTGCTCTGTAAACCCGAATTTGTCAGAGAATTGATTGTTTAAAATTGAATAAACGCTCAAATTATTTAAACCCGAAAAAATACTTTCTTTCGACACTCTCAATATTCCTGTAATTACACCTTTGTAAAGAGTCGAATTATCTTTAAATGCACCGCTTAACAAGTTTCGCATAAAAGAAACTACTTCATCGTAAAATTTTCCATATCCAGATTGAATGGGTGTGTCGTATTCATCTACTAAAACAACAACCTTTTCCTTGTGGTGTCTTTCAAGGTACTTGCATAAATATTTTATACTTACTTCAAAATCAATAGCATCGCCTTTTCCAGAAATGATGTTGTTATATTTTACTTTTTCATCCTCGTACAAAGCGTCCCCATTTAGTAAATATCTATGTCGTTTAAATTCTTCTGAAATTTCTATTTTGATATGTTTCAGAGTTTCATTCCAAGTTTCTTTTTTCGCATCTTTAAAACTTAGGCTTATTACTGGATATTTTCTGTAGAACTCTTTAATATAATCTTCGGATTGCCATATTTTCAGATTTTGAAATAGGTTCTCGTTTTCGCTTTCATTTTTATCAAAAAAATATTTTATCATTGATAAATTCAATGTCTTTCCGAAACGGCGAGGACGGGGAAACAATAAGACGCTTTGCTCCGTATCAATTATCTCTTTTACAAACAGACTTTTATCAACAAAATATGAATTTGATACAATTATGTTTTTAAAATCAGAATAGCCCAAATTTAGTTTTTTCCTGCCTGTCATTTCACTTTGTATTTTATTTCAAGAATTAAATTCCAAATTTACGAAATTCTCTTTGATTGGGATGGTTTACCTCATTTTAAATTGAGCATAACGTTGAGTGTATGAGAATTGGTGGATTAAAAGCAATTCACTTTCAGTTTGGTACTGACTTTTTTTTTAATTACTGTCCTTTGATTTAGCACTGAACCCGCTATTTCTTATAAACACTGTTAGCGGTTCGGCTTTTTTATCATTTTCAGTCATCTCTCTTAATGGCTCTAATACACATAAATGCAGGAAATTCATTTAGTTCTTTAAAATGTTTTGGATCTAATTGTTCAAATTCTATTGTTGGTTTAGGTTCAACTAGTTTGTCAATGTAAAAACCGTTATCTGTCAATGGCGTTATACACTCTTGCAGAGGTCTTCTAAAACTATTCACTTCAACTGGTTGTCCGAAACCTTTCCAAGTGCATTTTACATTTTCAACTTCGAAATATTTCTTTGACTTGAAATAATTGTATTCAAAAAATGGATGCTCAATTGATATTACAAGTATTCCTTTGTTTTTTAAAACTCTATTAAATTCTTTGATAGTAAATGACCAGTTTTCGGTGTAATGAAGTGCTAATGCACAAAGCACTATGTCACACGAATTATCTTCTATCATAGAGAAATGTGTAGAGAAGTCATGAACAAAAAATTCCCCCTTGTTTTTGTTCCTAATGATTGCTAATTCAACCATTTTTGGACTTATATCAAATCCTTTGACTATCGCTCCTTTATCAATTAAAATTTCAGCATATTTTCCAGGTCCACAAGCTGCATCAAGAATTGCTTTTCCATTCACATCTGGTAGCAATTGTAGAGTGTTTGGTCTGTCATAATACGCGTTGTGAGGTTTGTGGTCAATAAGTTCGTTATACTTATCAGCCATTATTTCATAAGCAGAAACTATCTTTTCTTTAATCATTTTGTTTGTAGTTACAATGTCGTATTAAGCTGACCGCTAACGTCATTACTTCCACCATCTTCAATTCCTACCCAAAAGCACAATTGTGCAAGTACGAATTTTATGCACAGCTCCAGCAGCCAAGCCAATCCGTCAAAATTCGAATTGACAGGTTTTGGAAGTTTGGCTGCCTGCTTTGGCCCTGGACATCCGCGGTTTTGAAGGGTAGCTTGTTCATCGGGTGGTGGAATTGAGGATAGCCAAAGATACAAACTGCACTTTGAAAAACAAGCGCTTTGCCGTTATTCTTTTGAACTCGTGGGCGGTGTGCTGCGCGCGCGCTGGTGGGCCCACGGAAGGCGGCAAGATAGGGCGGATTCGCGATGCTGTTGGAGGTCTCCGTCGTGCAAGCGGTCAAGGCGATGCCCGTTCACCTGGTCTGCCGGACGTTCGGATCCTGCGACATGTCGCAGGCGTTCAGCAAAGGCGTGGAGGGGAAGCCAGAACCAAGGCCTTCGCCCGGAAGAGGGTCGCGGGGAGATGGCCCAGCCCCTACGGGAAGGCCGTGTGGGCGGCGGGGCGGGCGCGCTGCCGGGGAGCGGAAAGGCCCGGCGGGACGGATCCGGCCGGGCCTTTGGGCTGATGGGCGATGGGAAGCGGGGTGGGCGAGGGGGCTTATTCCTCGTCCTCCTCTTCGTCGTCGCCGTACATGCTGTCTTGGTTGTCCAGCTCGGCGAAGAGGAACTCTTCGGCCTCGGCCATGAGCTTCTCGATTTCGGCGTCGCTGGAGGGCTTGCCGTCCAACCAATAGACGTCTTTCTCGCCTTGGGGCGCGTCGAGGCTGTCGAGGTCGCTGGCCACGAGGAAGCGGGGGGTCTGCGTGTGCAGCACGAAAATCTTTTCTGGCAACTCTTGTGAGTTGTCCGCGATGAGGAATCTAGGGAGCATCTCTGTGGAATTAAAGGGGTTTTGAAACGGCGGCGAAAGTAATCATTTTCGCTTACGCTCCTAGGGGGTTCGCGTTCTTTTGGCGCAAACGCTCGAATACGTCGGCGCGGACGAAGGTATGGTTGTAGTTGGCATCGACTTCGACGGTGTGGTATCCGGCCTGGTGGAGGGCCCGGATGCGCTGGCGGACGCGCTTGAGGTAGTGCTTGTCGAGGGGCTGGTTGAGCTCGTCGAACTCGACGGCGATGGCCTTGATGTCGAGCTTTCGGGCCAGGAGGTCGTCCAGGACGGCGTACTCGGCGCCCTCGATGTCGAGCTTGAGGAAGTCCAGGGCCTCGTGCCCGAAGCCTTCCATGAACTCGCCCACGGAGCGGACCTGGGCCTCGAAGAAGCTGTCGGTGCGCTGGAGGTTGAGGGCCGAGTGCGAGACGTGGGCCTTGTCGGCCGGGGCGTAGAACTTGAGGAGCTCGCTCTTGTCCCAGAGGCCCTCGTTGACGAAGTTGATGTCGTCGAGGACGGAGGGGGCCAAGACGAACGGCCGGTCTTGGGCCTTGTAGGGCAGGCCCTGGCGGATGTCGCGCACGGCCTGCTCGTAGTGTTCGCGGGCCTTGGGCGTGGGGTCGAAGATCAGCACCTGGCAGCGGGTCTGGGCCACCAGGCTGAGGTCGAAGGAGATGTCGGTGCCGGCGCCGGCCAGGTAGCAGACCGACTGGTCGTTGACCAGCCCCCGGGGCACGGACCAGGCCCCGTAGGGCGAGCCGTGCCGGTCCATGGGCAGTTGGCGCATTTGTCCGCGGACCACCAGCGCCCAGTGTCGGAGGATCTTGTGCAGGGGACGGGTAAGGCTCATGGGCTTCCTCGTTTTTGGGGTTGATGGATCGAAGTTGGGCTCCAAAGATAGTTTTTCGGGACCTTATTTCCGCATCGCGGCACGCTTTTCTTCGCGGAGGGGGCAGGCGGGCGGGGGCTTTGCCTTTCGGGGCAGGCGCGTATCTTCGCGGCCAGCAAAACCAAAAAAACGTCCCATGGACTACCAACTGTTGAGTGAGGAGACCCGCCGCGTCTGCGTGGAGGTCGGCCAGTACATTCGCTCGGAGCGCCACCAGGTCGCGCCCGAGCAGGTCGAGACCAAGAGCAGGCACAGCCTGGTTACGCGCGTGGACAAGCACGCTGAGAAGATGCTGGTGGAGCGCTTGGGCCAGCTCCTGCCCGAGGCCGGCTTCATCGCCGAGGAGGGCACCTCCGACCGCCGGGGCGAGCGCTTCGACTGGATCGTGGACCCGCTCGACGGCACCACCAACTTCATCCACGGCCTTTACCCGCATGCGGTGAGCGTGGCCCTGCGCGAGGGCGACGAGATCGTCGTGGGCGTCATCTACGAGGTCGGGGCCGACGAGTGCTTCCACACCTGGAAAGGCGGCCCGGCCCTGCTCAACGGCAAGCCCATCCGCGTCTCGGCCACGGCCAGCATCGACGACGCCCTCATCGGCACCGGCTTCCCGTACTACGACTACAGCCTTCTGCCCAACTTCATCCGCTCGCTCGAGCACTTCATGGTCCACTCGCGCGGGCTGCGGCGCCCCGGCTCGGCGGCCACCGACCTGGCCTACGTGGCCTGCGGCCGCTTCGACGCCTTCTACGAGTACAGCCTCAACCCTTGGGACGTGGCCGCGGGCATCCTGCTGGTGCGCCAGGCCGGAGGCACCGTCCACGACTTCCGGGGCGGGACCGACTACTTGTTCGGCAAGGAGATCGTGGCCTGCAACGCCGCCATGTCGGAGCAGATGCTCGCCACGGTGCGCTCGTTCATGTACCCCGCCCCGTGAGCGCCACGGCCCGCGCCGCCGTGGTGGTGCTCAACTGGAACGGGCGCGCGCTGCTCGAGCGCTTCCTGCCGCCGCTGCTGGCCTACACCCCGCCGGGGCTGGCCGAAGTGGTGGTGGCCGACAACCACTCCACCGACGGCAGCTTCGAGCTGGCCAGCGAGCGCTTCCCGCGGGCGCGCTGGCTGCAGCTCGACCAGAACCACGGCTTCGCCAAGGGCTACAACCTGGCCCTGGCCCAGCTCGAGCACGAGTGGGTCGTGCTGCTGAACTCGGATGTCGAGGTCGCGGAGGGCTGGCTGGAGCCGCTGCTGGCCCGCCTGGAGGCCGAGCCCGACCTGGCGGCCGTCTCGCCGAAGGTGCGCAGCCAGCGGTCGCCCGAGCTGTTCGAGGACGCCGGGGCGGCCGGGGGCTTCATCGACCACCTGGGCTACACCTTCTGCCGGGGCCGCCTGTTCGAGCGGGTGGAGGCCGACGGGGGCCAGTACGACGACCCGCGCGACTGCTTCTGGGCCTCGGGCGCCTGCATGGCCATCCGCAGGGAGCTTTTCCTGGCGATGGGCGGCTTCGACGAGGATTTCGTGGCCCACATGGAAGAGATCGACCTCTGCTGGCGTTTGCTGAACGCCGGCTGGCGGATCGGCTTCTGCCCCGGCTCGGCGGTCTTCCACGTCGGGGGCGCCAGCCTGCGCAAGGGCTCGCCGCGCAAGACCTTCCTGAACTTCCGCAACAACCTGTCGATGATGGTCAAGAACCTGCCTCGGGGCCAGGCCGCGCGCAAGGTGCTCGTCCGCCTGGCGCTGGACCTGCCGGCGGCCCTGCGCTTCCTGGCCCAGGGCGAGGCCCGGCTCTTCGCGGCGGTGCTCCGGGCGCACCTGTCCTTCTACGCCCGTCTGCCCCGCCTGCTGCGCCAGCGCCGGGCCCTGCTCGGGGCGCGGCCAGGGCGGGAGCTCGCCCCCGGGCTGGTCTATCCCAAGAGCGTCGTCTGGCAGGCCTTCTTCCACAAGAAGGAGAAATTCTCGGATCTGGGATTCTGAGCGTGGCCCGGCCCCGGCGGCCGGCGGCGGGGCCGTTTTGGGGTTTAAGCCAGAATTTCGCAATTTCACGCCGCGGGACGCGATGGGGGGCGTCAGGGATGCCCCGCGGCCGCCGGTTCCAAGCCGGGGCCTTTTCCCGAAAACAGGGCCCTTTGGGGGGAGATTCCTGCATAATTCGTAAATTCGTGGCGTTGCCCCGAAGGTCCGCCCCAGGGCGCGGCCGGGTGGAACCCAAACAGAAACAAAAGCAAAAAAGCATGGAAGCGGTTCGGATACTGATGGTCGAAGACGACGTGAACTTCGGAGTGGTGCTCAAGTCGTACCTTGAGCTGAGCGACTTCGAGGTGGACCTGGTCAACGACGGGGCCAAGGCGGTGGCGGCCTTCAAGAAGGGCGACTACCAGATCTGCATCCTCGACGTGATGCTGCCCAACGTCGATGGCTTCTCCATCGCCAAGGAAATCAAGCGGCTCGACAAGGACATCCCGCTGGTTTTCCTGACGGCCAAGACCCTCAAGGAGGACATCCTCAAGGGGTTCAAGCTGGGGGCCGACGACTACATCACCAAGCCGTTCGACGCCGAGGTGCTGCTCTACAAGATACGGGCAATCCTGAGCCGGCAGGCGGGCCGGCAGGCGGGCCGGCAGGAGGGCGACGACCGGACGGTGTTCCCGATAGGGCACTTCACCTTCGACTCGGCCAAGCGGACGGTGAGCCTGGACGACTTCGAGGCCAAGCTCTCGCCCAAGGAGGCCCAGTTGCTGCGGATGCTTTGCGTGAACATGAACGGGATCACCCCCCGCGACGAGGCCCTGCGGGCGATCTGGGGCGACGACAACTACTTCACGACCCGGAGCATGGACGTGTTCGTGTCGAAGCTGCGCAAGCACCTGCGGGCCGATCCCCGGGTCAAGATCGAGAACATCCACGGGAGCGGCTTCGTGCTCCGGGTGGACCAGCTCCGGCCGGGCGAGGAGGAGGCCGGGCAGGGCCCTTCGAAATAAAGGCCGGGTTCCGCGAAAATTGCTATATTCGTAATCCATGAGGGCGGCTCGGGCCGGCTGTTTCGGGGCGAAATGCCGCCCTTAGCCCGACGCGGCCCCACAAACCACCACAGATTGGCAAGCGAATGGCCCGGAGCATCCTACCCAAAATAGACCCCAACTCCATCAAGATCAAGCTCGGCTTGGTCATCCTGTCGGGGGTGTCGCTGACGGTTTTCATCCTGATCTGGTTCGCCTATTCGCTGGCCAAGGAGAGGGCGGTCGAGTTCGCGGAGAAGAACATCTACGCCGAGGCCCGCGACTTCCGGGGGCGGATCGCCACCGAGATGAACCGGGCCATGGACGCGGCCCGCACCATGGCCCAGACCTTCGCCACCATCCCCGACCGGAGCGCCACCTTCTCGCTCACGCGCGAGGAGGCCAACTCCATGCTGACCAGCGTCCTGGCCGCCAACCCCAACTTCTACAGCGTTTACACCTGCTGGGAGCCGAACGCCTTCGACGGCAAGGACGCCGAGCACAAGGGGACCCCCAACCACGACGAGACCGGGCGCTACATCCCCGGCTTCTCGCGCACCATCGAAAACCTCATCGTCCTGGAGCCGCTCGAGAGCTACAAGGTCCAGAACGAGCTCTCGACCTGGTACTACGAGACCAAGGAGCTCATGCACGAGCGCATCGACGAGCCCAACGAGTACAAGGACGTGTATGGGAACCGCATCCTGGTGACGGGCATGAACGTGCCCGTGGTCCACAAGTCCAGGTTCTACGGCATGGTGGGCGTTGACCTGACCATCCAGTTCTTCCAGTCGCTGGCCGAGCAGACCAGCATCTTCGACGGCTCGGCCCGCATCTCCATCGTCTCGAACCAGGGCAAGGTGGTGGCCGTCTCGGACGCGCCCCTGCTGGTGGGCAAGGACCTCAAGTTCCTCTACGACAACCCCGCCGAGCGGCTTGAGATGATACAGCGCCGGGTCCAGTCGGTCGAGTACGACGACCGCTACCTGTCGATCTACATCCCCCTGGAGGTGGGCCGGGCCGACAAGGCCTGGCAGGTCTCGGTGCGGGTTCCGCTCGAGCGGATCTACGGCCAGGCCCGCGACGGCCTGGGGCGCATCGTGCTGCTGGGCCTGGTGGTGGGCCTGCTGGCGCTGGCGGCCATCTTCCTGTTCGTGTACCGCATGACGACGCCCCTGGCGGGCATCACGCAGAAGGCCCGCCAGATGGCCCTGGGCCGGCTCGAGGGCCTCGGGGTGAAGGCCTCGGGCGACGAGGTCGGCCAGGTCAACCAGGCCATCGACACCCTGCGCGAGGGCCTGCTCAAGACCTCGGCCTTCGCCAACGCCATCGGCTCGGGCAACCTCGAGGCCGAGTTCGAGCCCATGAGCGAGCAGGACGCCCTGGGCAACGCGCTGCTGCGGATGCGCTCGAGCCTCCAGCAGGCCCGGGCCATCGAGGCCTCGCAGAAGCGGGAGACCGAGCTGCGGAGCTGGATTTCGGAAGGGGCGGCGAAGTTCGCCGACCTGCTCCGGCAGAACTCGCACAGCACCAAGGCCCTGAGCTACGCCGTGGTCTCGAAGCTGGTGGAATACCTGGGCGCCGACCAGGGCGGGGTGTTCATCCTGGTGGACGAGCCCGGCCAGGAGCATCCGCACCTGGAGATGACCGCCGCCTACGCCTTCAACCGGCAGAAGCACCTCAAGCGGAGCGTGCTGCTGGGCGAGGGCCTTGTCGGCACCTGCGCCGAGGAGGGCAAGAGCATCTTCATGACGGAGGTCCCCGAAGACTACATCGACCTGACCTCCGGCCTGGGGCAGGCCCGCCCGCGCTGCCTGTTCATCGTGCCGCTCAAGACCGAGAAGACCGTGGTGGGCATCCTCGAGCTGGCCTCGCTCAAGATCCTCAGCCCCAGCGAGCGGCAGTTCGTCGAGGACATCGCCGACGACATCGCGGCCACCATCGAGAGCACCAAGATCAACCAGCAGACGGCCCTGCTGCTCGAGCGGTCCAACCAGCAGGCCGAGGCCATGCGCGCCCAGGAGGAGGAGATGCGCCAGAACCTCGAGGAGCTCCAGGCCACCCAGGAGGAGGCCGCCCGCCGCGAGGGCCAGGTCCAGGCCCTCATCCAGGCCCTGAACTCCTCTTCCTACACCATGGAGTACGACACCCTGGGCACCATCATCGACCTGAACGACCCCTACGCCAACCTCTTCGGCAAGCCCAAGGAGCACATCGTCGGCCTGCACCACTGGGACGGAATCGACCGCGACGAGCAGCCCGGCAACGACATCGACGCCTTCTGGAACGACCTGCGCAACGGCATCAGCAAGAAGCAGATCAACCGCTACGAGTTCAACGGAAGGGCGGTCTGGCTCTCCGAGAGCTACACCCCCATCTTCAACGAGGGCGGGAGCGTCGTCCGCGTCCTGAAGATAGCCTACGACATCTCCGAGACCAAGACCCAGCAGATCAAGCTCAACGAGCAGAAGAACAAGCTGGAGCAGACCGAGCGCATGCTCGTGGGCAACCTCCGCAAGCTCAAGGAGGTGCAGGAGCAGATGCGCCAGAAGCAGATCGAGATGCAAGGCCTCATCGACGCCGTGGACAAGGCCATCATCGCGGCCCAGTACGACCACGAAGGCTCCATCCTCCACGTCAACAACCAGTTTTGCGACTACGCCGGCGTCTCGCACGACCGGATCGTCGGGCACAACATCTTCGAGCTGGAGGCCGGGCATGAGCTGGAACGGCTGCGGGCCATCTGGGAGCGCGTCCTCAACGGCGAGACCGTCCGGGGCGAGATGCGCCGCAGGGTCAGCCATACCGCCGAGGGCTGGTTCCTGGCCACCTACACGCCCACCTTCGGCACCGACGGCAAGGTCAAGACGGTGTTCTACCTGGCCCAGGACATCAGCGAGAGCAAGGACTTGGAAATCAAGATGCAGGAGAAGAACCTCCTGCTCAGGCACTCGGAGGAGGAGCTGCTCCGCAACCTGCAGAAGCTCGAGGCCGTCCAAGGCGCGATGCAGCGCAAGCAGTCCGAAATGGCCACCATCCTCGACGCCATATCGCCGCAGGCCGGCATCTCGGAGCTCCTGCCCGACGGCACCATCAGCCAGACGAACGACACCCTGCGGGCCATCTTCGACATCGACCCGGAGCGGATGCCCGGGACCCTCGGCCAGGCCGGGGTCTTCGACGGCCCCGAGCAGGCCGAGGCCTTCTGGGAGGCCATGCGCCAGGGCCAGACGCGCCGCGCCGAGCGCAGCCTCGTGGTGCCCAGCCGCGGCATCGTCTGGCTCTCCGAGATCTTCAGCCCTGTCCTCGACGAGAAGGGCCACCTGGCCAAGGTCATCACCTTCAGCTTCGACATCACCCGCGACAAGCTGCAGCGGGCCGAGCTGGAGGCCAACGCCAAGGCGTTGGCCAGCAAGGAGAAGGACCTGCTGCGCAAGGTCAGCGAGCTGCAGCATGCCCAGGAGGAGCTCAAGCTCAGCCGGGCCGAGTCGGAGCAGGTCATCGCCGCCGTCAACCCCATGGCCGGCATCATCGAGCTCGATGGCCACGGGCGCATCATGGGGGCCAACGCCACCCTTCTGGCCCTCCTGGGGGCCGACCCGGACGAGCTCCTGGGCCAGGACCTCGAAATCCTGCTCCAGCACCGCGAGCCCGACGACCGAGCGGAGGTCTCGCGGCTGGCCCGCGAGGCCCATTTCACGGCCTTGATACAGGATTTCAGCCTCCGGGGCAGCACCTTCTGGCTCAGCGGGAGCTGGAACCTCCTGCCCGCGCTGCCCGGCCGCGAAGGGCACACCATGTTCCTGGGCGTGGACGTTACCCCCCTGCGCGAGCAGTCCATCGAGCAGGCCAGGCTGCGGCAGGAGCAGGCCCTCTGGCAGCAGCAAGTCGGCCAGCACCTGGCCCAGACCAAGGAGCAGGCCAAGGGTCTCAAAAAGAAATGACGAACGCCCACCTCCCAATCCATGGCGATGAAATTCAAATCCATAAAAAGCAAGATCAGCATTTTGGTCGGACTGAGCACCTCGGTGGTCATCGCCGTCCTGATCGCTTACATCGGTTGGATCACGCGGGACAAGGCCATCCGCGCCGCGCAGGAGACCGCGCAGTCGGTGGCCATGGAGTATGCCGCCCAGATCAAGGGAAACCTGGAGCAGTCGCTCGAGACCACCCGGCTGCTGGTGCAGTCGTTCGAGGGCTACGAGGACATCCGCGCGGTTTCCGAGAGGCGTTCCATCTACGCGGCCACGCTTCGCAACTACCTCGACGACACCGAGTTCCTCGCGGCCAAGACCTTCTGGGAGCCCAGCTCGATCGACAACCGCGACTCGCTGCTGGCGGACGACGCCCTGGGCAACTCTGGCCGTTTCGTCAAGTACTTCTACGTGGACAACAAGGCCACCACGGAGGACCAGCGCATCAAGGAGATGCTCGTCACGCCCTCGCTGGAGCGCTCCATCGCGAACTCGCCCTACTACCAGGCCGCCCTGCGCGACCGCCGGCCCGTCCTGCTGGAGCCCTACTACAACAGCTACAACAACAACCGCGAGGACGAGGTGCTGCTGACCAGCATCGTGGTGCCGGTGATCAGCCAGAACCGCACCGTGGGGATCGTGGCCACCGACATCGGCCTTGAGCGCGTGGGCCAGATGCTCGACTCCCTGAACATCTACGGAGGCGGCATGGGCTTCCTGCTCTCCAACCAGGCCGTCTTCGTCAGCCACCCCGAGCCGGCCTACCTGGGCAAGAGCTACAAGGAGGTCTATCCGCTCTTCGAGCGCGAGTTCGACATCAGCCAGAAGGTCAAGACGGGCATGCCCTTCACCTTCTCGGGCGAGATGCCCGAGGACAAGGAGGACCATTTCGTGGTGCTGGTGCCGATGAACATCGGCAACGTGGCCACCTGGGCCTTCGGGGTGGCCGTCCCGACCGACAACATCCTGGTCGAGGCCAACCAGAGCCTCAAGGTGCTGGTGGGCGGGGGGGGCGTCGGCCTCATGGTGCTCCTGCTGCTGGTCCGGGCCATCACCGAGCAGATAACCCGGCCGCTCAGCCAGACGACCCTCATGCTCAAGCGCCTGGCCGAGGGCGACATCGCCTCCGGCCAGATGCACATCCGCACCAGCGACGAGATGCTGGAGATGACGGCCTCGGTCAACGCCCTGCTCGAGGGGCTGCGCAAGACGGCCGACTTCGCCAAGGCCATCGGCCAGGGCAGGCTCGACACCGAGTTCGCGCCCCTGAGCCCCAACGACGTGCTGGGCAACTCGCTCGTGGCCATGCGCTCGAGCCTGCTCGAGACCGACGCCATCGACGAGAAGCGACGGCTCGAGGACCAGCGCCGGAACTGGGCCACCGAGGGTCTGGCCAAGTTCGGGGACATCCTCCGGCAGAACAACGAGAACCTCAAGGAGCTTTGCTTCAACGTCATCCAGAACCTGGTCCGGTACGTGGAGGCCAACCAGGGCGGCATGTTCATCTACAACGACGAGACGGACGAGCCGCCCCACCTCGAGCTGTACGCCTCGCTGGCCTACGACCGGCGCAAGTACACCAAGAAGAAGATCGGCCTCAAGGAGGGCCTGGTCGGGGCCTGCGCCCTGGAGATGGACACCATCTTCATGCACAACGTGCCCGACAACTACGTCGAGATCCGCTCGGGCCTGGGCACGGCCAACCCCAACTCGATCCTGATCGTGCCCCTGAAGATCGACGGCAGGCTGCTGGGCGTCGTCGAGCTGGCCTCCTTCAAGCGCTTCGAGCCGCACCAGATCCAGTTCGTGGAGACCCTGGCCGAGAACATCGCCTCGACCATCTCGAACACCCGCATCAACGAGAAGACGGCCATGCTGCTCGAGCAGTCGCGCCGGCAGTCGGAGGAAATGGCCGCCCAGGAGGAGGAGATGCGCCAGAACCTCGAGGAGCTCCAGGCCACGCAGGAGGAGTCGCACCGCAGGCAGGCCGAGATGCAGTCCATCCTCGACGGCCTCGACTCGTCGTTCTACGTGGCCCAGTTCGACAGCCAGGGCAGGGTGCTCACGGCCAACGACGCGCTGCTGCGGGCCCGCGGCCTGGCCCACGACCAGCTCAAGGGCCTGCACCACCGGGCCTGGACCAACCCCGACTCGCAGGAAGAGTACCCCGAGGGCTACGAGCATTTCTGGAGCTCCCTGCGCGACCTGCAGGTCCGGAAGAAGGAGCAGGCCATCGCCAGCGGAGGCCGGACCACCTGGCTCTCGGAGAGCTACATCCCCCTGGCCGACGACAGCCACCAGCTCCGCAGGGTCCTCTGGGTGGCCACCGACATCACCGAGCAGAAGGAGCAGCAGCAGGCCCTGGAGGAGCAGTCGGGCCGGATACAGAAGCAGCAGAAGCAGCTCGAGGCCAACATGTCGGTGCTCAAGAAGGCCCAGGACCGGTCCAAGGCCCGCCAGGCCGAGATGCAGGCCATCCTCGACGGCCTCGACTCGTCGTTCTACGTGGCCCAGTTCGACGCCAACGGCACCCTGCTCTCGGCCAACGGCGCCCTGCGCTCGGCGCGGGGCATCAACCACGAGCACATCGGCCGCCTGGGCCACCGCGACCTGACCGACCCCGACTCGGCGGAGGACTACCCGCAGGGCTACGAGCAGTTCTGGAGGGACCTCCAGGACCTCAAGGTGCAGAAGAAGCAGCAGTCGCTGGTGGTGGGCGGCAAGACCCTGTGGTTCTCCGAGAACTTCATCCCCCTGACGGGCGACGGCGGCAAGCTGCAGAAGATACTGTGGGTGGCCACCGACATCACCGAGCAGAAGGAGCAGCAGCAGGCCCTGGAGCAGCAGTCTGACCGGATACAGAAGCAGCAGAAGCAGCTCGAGGCCAACATGTCGGTGCTCAAGAAGGCCCAGGACAAGTCCAAGGCGCGCCAGGCCGAGAACAAGAGCATCCTGGATGGCCTCGACAACTCGTTCCTTATCGCCTACCTCGACCCGCGGGGCAAGGTCCTTTCGGCCAACGACCTCTTCCTGCGCGCCCTGGGCATGGAGCTGGCCCAGCTCGTCGGGCAGCCTTATGCCGAGCTTGGGGGCAGCGCCGCCGATGGGCTGGACGAGGTGTTCGCGAAGCTCCACCAGGGCAAGTCTTGCCGGGTCTCCCGCAAGCTCGACCTGGGCGGGCGGGCCCTGTGGCTGAACGAGAACTATTCGCCCATCTTCAGCACGGGCCGCGAGGTCGAGAAGGTCATGGTCGTCTCCATCGACACAACGGCCAGCCAGCACCAGCAGGCGGAGCTTCGGCAGATGATGGAATCGATCAACGAGCAGAACGAGATCATGAGGGCCCAGGAGGAGATGATGCGGGCCAACCTCGAGGAGATGGTCAAGTACCAGCAGGACCTGGAGGAAAAGCGGCGCGAGACCGACAAGGCCAACGCCAAGCTCAAGTCGAACGAGGCCGTGCTGAAGAAGGCCGTCGAGCGGGGACGCGAGGACAGGCAGGCGCTCCAGGCGTTCACCCGGCGCGTGGCCGAGCTGGAAGAGGAGCTGCGCAAGCTCAAAGGTGGGGCATGAGCGGGAGGCAGCCATCGGCACGCCCGACCTGGGTGGTGGTGGACGTGGAGGCCGACGGCCCGGCCCCGGGCCTGTTCTCGATGGCCAGCTTCGCGGCCGTGGTGGCCGAGCCGGGCTTCGGGCGGAGCTTCGCGGCCAAGGTGGCGCCGATTTCCGAGCGTTTCGTGCCCGAGGCCCTGGCCGTGGGCGGGTTCAGCCGCCAGGAGCACCTGGCCTTCCCCGAGGCGGGCCCGGTCATGGCCGATTTCGCCGCCTGGCTGGACGCGCTGGGCGGGCGGCCGGTCTTCTTCTCGGACAACCTGGCCTTCGACTGGCAGTGGATCAACTACTACTTCCACCGGTTCCTGGGGCGCAACCCCTTCGGCTTCAGCGGGCGGCGCATCGGCGACCTGTACTGCGGCCTGGTGCGCGACGCGGGCATGAACTGGCGCTGGAAGCAGCTTTTCCGCCAGGCGCCGCATGACCACGACCCGCTGAACGACGCCCTGGGCAACGCCCAGGCCTTGCAGGCCTTCCGCGACCGGCTGGGCCTCCGGGGCTGAGCCCGCTTTTGTCTTTGCCCCGCGACACTTTCCTCCTCTTGACCCTGGGTTATTTGCCCAAATCCGATTATATTCGCGGGCCAATTTTCCAGAACAACAGCAGAACATGATCCAAATCTCCCTTCCCGATGGCTCGCGCCGCGAGTACGCGCCAGGCACCACCGGACTGCAAGTCGCCCAGAGCATCAGCAACAGCTTGGCCAAGAAGGTCATAGCCTGTAGCGTCAACGGGCAAGTCTGGGACCTTTCCCGGCCCATCGGGTCGGACTGTTCCTTCGTGCTGCACACCTTCGACGACCCCCAGGGCAAGATGGCCTTCTGGCACTCGTCGGCCCACCTGATGGCCGAGGCGCTGGAGGCGCTCTACCCCGGCGTGAAGTTCGGCATCGGGCCTCCCATCGAGAGCGGCTTCTACTACGACGTTGACCTGGGCGACGGAAGGTCGCTCACCGACTCCGACTTCGCCGCGATCGAGGAGAAGATGCTCGAGCTGGCCAAGCGCAAGAGCGCGTTCGAGCGGAGCGAGGTCTCCAAGCAGGAGGCCGTGGCCTACTTCCAGGAAAAGGGCGACCCCTACAAGCTCGAGCTGCTCGAAGGCCTCGAGGACGGCAGCATCACCTTCTACAAGCAAGGCGGCTTCACCGACCTCTGCCGCGGGCCGCACATCCCCGACACGGGCTGGGTCAAGGCGATCAAGATAACCAGCCTGGCGGGCGCGTACTGGCGCGGCGACGAGAAGCGCAAGCAGCTCACGCGGCTCTACGGCGTCTCATTCCCGCAGCAGAAGATGCTGGCCGACTACCTCGAGAAGATAGAGGAGGCCAAGAAGCGCGACCACCGCAAGCTCGGCAAGGAGCTGGAGCTGTTCACCTTCTCGCAGCGGGTGGGCCAGGGCCTGCCGCTCTGGCTGCCCAAGGGCGCCGCCCTGCGCGACCGTCTGGAGAACTTCCTGCGCAAGCTGCAGGCCGAGCAGGGCTACCAGCAGGTCATCACCCCGCACATCGGCCAGAAGGAGCTCTACGTTACCTCGGGCCACTACGCCAAGTACGGCAAGGACTCCTTCCAGCCCATCCATACGCCCGCCGAGGGCGAGGAGTTCCTGCTCAAGCCCATGAACTGCCCGCACCACTGCGAGATCTACCGCAGCATGCAGTTCTCCTACAAGGACCTGCCGGTGCGCTACGCCGAGTTCGGCACCGTCTATCGCTACGAGCAGAGCGGCGAGCTGCACGGCCTGACCCGCGTGCGGGGCTTCACCCAGGACGACGCCCACATCTTCTGCCGCCCCGACCAGCTCAAGGACGAGTTCAAGAAGGTCATCGACATCATCCTCTACGTCTTCCGGACCATGAAGTTCGAGGACTACGAGGCCCAGGTCTCGCTGCGCGACCCCGACGACCGCGACAAGTACATCGGCAGCGACGAGAACTGGGAGAAGGCCGAGAAGGCCATCATCGAGGCGGCCCAGGAGAAGGGCCTCAAGACGACCGTGGAGCTGGGCGAGGCCGCCTTCTACGGCCCCAAGCTCGACTTCATGGTGCGCGACGTGCTGGGCCGCAAGTGGCAGTTGGGCACCATCCAGGTGGACTACAACCTGCCCGAGCGCTTCGAGCTGGAGTACAAGGGCAGCGACAACCAGACGCACCGCCCGGTCATGATCCACCGCGCCCCCTTCGGCTCGATGGAGCGCTTCGTGGCCATCCTGATCGAGCATACCGCCGGCAAGTTCCCGCTGTGGCTCACCCCCGAGCAGATCGTCATCCTGCCCATCAGCGAAAAGTTCAACCCATACGCCCAGACCGTTTCGGATTTCCTAAAGAATTCCGATATTCGCGGCCAGGTGGACTTCCGGAACGAGAAGATAGGGCGCAAGATCCGCGACAACGAGCTCAAGCGCATCCCCTTCCTTTTGGTGGTGGGCGAGAAGGAGGAGCAGACCCGGACGGTTTCCGTCCGGCGCCAAGGCCAAGGAGACCTGGGCAGCATGGAGCTCGCCGCCTTCGCCGACTTCCTCAACCAAGAGGTCCAGAACGAGCTGAAGACCAATCAAGAAAACTAATTACTAACCAATCAGGAGGACTGAACCATAGCTAAAACGCATCAGAAATCGCAAAGCAACGCTGACCAGATCCGCTATCGGATAAATGAGCAAATCCGTGTGCCCATGGTCAGGGTGGTTGGCGAGAACGTCGCCGAACAGGGCATCATGCCCATCGAGCAGGCCATAAAGCTGGCCGAGCAGCTCGAGATGGACCTTGTCGAGATCTCGCCAACGGCCAAACCACCAGTTTGCAAAATTGTTGACTACAACAAGTTCTTGTTTCAGCAGAAGAAGAAGAACAAGGAGCTCAAGGCCAAGGCCCAGAAAGTTTCCATAAAGGAAATCCGCTTCGGACCGAACGTCGATGACCATGACTTCAACTTCAAGCTCATCCATGCCCGGAAATTCTTGAGCGAAGGGGCCAAGGTCAAGGCCTTCGTCTTCTTCAAGGGCCGTTCCATCCTGTTCAAGGACAGGGGCACCGAGGTCCTGCTCCGCTTCGCGGTGGAGCTAGAGGAAGTAGGGAAGGTCGAGCAGATGCCCAAGCTGGAAGGAAAGCGGATGATCATGTTCATCTCGCCCAAGAAGACCAAGAAGTAAGACGCCCGCCGCGGGGGCCAGTCCGCGGAAACGCCAAGATCCTCGAAGGTCCATCAAGAGCGAAGCGCACCTTCCCACCTTCCCGGATTGATTCTCTAACCACCAAATCCTTTTCACGCAATGCCAAAAATGAAGACCAACCCCAGCGCCAAGAAGCGGTTCCGGATCACCGGCTCTGGGAAGATCAAAAGGAAGCACGCGAACATGCGCCACATCCTCACCAAGAAGGCCAAGAAGCGCAAGCGCAACCTGCGGCACTTCACGACGGTCCACAAGGCCGACGTCAAGAACGTGCTGTTCATGCTGGCCATGAACTAGGCCAAGCGCTTCCTTTTCTCAAGAACAACCATTTTTCATTACAATGTCCAGCAACGCCAAAGTCTCTCGGATGAAGAGCGCTGTACATTAAAAAAACCAACCAACATGCCAAGATCGGTATATGCAGTGGCCGCGCGCCATCGCCGCAAGAAAATCATCAAGCAGGCCAAAGGCTATTTCGGCCGCAGGAAGAACGTCCACACGGTGGCCAAGAACGCCGTCGAGAAGGCCATGCAGCACGCCTACGTGGGCCGCAAGCTCAAAAAGCGGGACTACCGCGCCCTGTGGATCCAGCGTATCAACGCCGGGGTCCGCCAGTACGGCATGTCCTACTCGGTGTTCATGGGCAAGGTCCACCAGAAGGGTGTCCAGCTCAACCGCAAGGTGCTGGCCGACCTGGCCATGAACCACCCCCATGCGTTCAAGGCGGTCGTCGATTCGGTCCGTTAAGCGAGGCCGGGCCTCGCGGCCTTCTTCACAAAACAGGAACAAGGAAGCTTCGGCTTCCTTTTTTTATTGGGCGTCCCCCGCGGCGTCCATCTTCCCAACCCAAAACAGCCACACCATGAAAATCGCCTTGCTAGGCCACGGCAGGATGGGACAGGCCGTCGCCCGGGCCGCGCGCGCGCGCGGCCACGAGGTCGTCCTGGCCGTCGGGAAGGGGCAGGACGGCCTGCTCGCGCCCCAGAGCCTGCGCCAGGCCGACCTGGCCATCGAGTTCAGCCACCCCGAGGCGGCCTTCGCCCACTGCGCGGCCTGCTTCGAGGCCGACCTGCCGGTGGTCTGCGGCACAACGGGCTGGCTCCATCGCCTCGAGGAGCTGGAGCGCCTCCGCCAGGCCCGCGACTCGGCCTTCTTCTACGCGTCCAACTTCAGCGTGGGCGTCAACCTCTTCTTCGAGCTCTGCCGGGGCGCCGCCCGCCTGATGGACGGCCACCCGGGGCTTGTCCCGCGGCTGCGCGAGGTACACCATGTCCACAAGCTGGACGCGCCCAGCGGCACGGCCATCGCGGCCGCCCAGGCCCTGCTCCAGGAGATGCGGGCCTTCGACGGCTGGGCCTTGGGGCAGACCGCCCCGGAGGGCAAGCTGCCCATCGAGGCCGTGCGCGAGGGCGAGGTCTTCGGCTTCCACGAGCTGCTCTTCGAGGGGCCGCACGACCGCCTGGTGGTCAGCCACGAGGCCCTCTCGCGGGAGGGCTTCGCCAACGGGGCCGTCCTGGCGGCGGAGTTCCTGCTGGGCAGGCGCGGCGTTTACGGAATGAAAGATTTATTACATTTGTGAGCTTTTGACAAAAGGGAAGGAGCGTTTTTCTTCTCGAAATCTCCACACGCATCATGGGTGAGTCACCACAAGAACAGCCTCAGGAAACCTCTGGGCCAAAGACCTTATGGTCAAATGGATACGTCAAGTTCGGCCTCGCGGCCCTCATCTATCTGCTCTGGGTGGTCTGGGTGGGCAACTACTGGCTGCTGCTGGGCCTGGGCGTGCTTTTCGACATCTACGTCACCCAGAAGGTCCGCTGGGCTTTCTGGAAGAGCAAGAAGGAGAAGCCCTCGGCGGCCAACGAGTGGATCGACGCCGGCATCTTCGCGGTGGTGGCGGCCATGCTGATCCGCACCTTCTTCATCGAGGCCTTCACCATCCCGACCTCCTCGATGGAGAAGACCCTGCTGGTGGGCGACTACCTTTTCGTGAGCAAGGTGAGCTACGGCCCGCGGATGCCCAACACGCCGCTGGCCATCCCCTTCACGCACCACACCATGCCCTTCACCCAGTACGGCAGGCCCTACGTGGAGTGGGCGCGCTGGCCCTACCGGCGCCTGGCGGGCCTGGGCGAGGTCCAGCGCAACGACGTGATGGTCTTCAACTATCCGGAAGGCGACACCGTGGCCGGGGACATCCAGGCCAAGAGCTACTACCAGCTTTGCCGCGAGTACGGCCAGGCCGCCATCTTGGAGAACCAGTTGCTGCGGAACTATGGCCAGCGGCCCGGGCCCATCCTGGTCCGGCCCGTTGACAAGCGCGAGAACTACATCAAGCGGTGCGTGGGCCTGCCCGGCGACATCATCGAGGTGCGCGGGACGCAGTTGTACGTCAACGGCCAGCCCCAGGAGAAGGTCGGCGACACCCAGTTCAAGTACGCCCTGGCCAGCACCCTGGTCTTCCGCCGCGACTCGCTGCTCGACATGGGCATCTCCTACGAGGACCAGGACCTCTCGGCGCCCCTGACCCGCTACTATTCCGACCTGCTCACGGCCAACCCTCGCCTGAAGGACTTCATCAGCCTGCGCAACGACAGCATCATCCTCAACACCAACATCCTGGTCTATCCCCTGACCGAGAGCATGGTGCGGCGCTTCAGCGGCTACGGCTTCGTCAAGGCCATCGAGCCCATCATCCAGCCCGACAGCCTGCGGTCCAGGTCCATTTTCCCGCAACACGAGGGCTTCGCCTGGAACGAGGACTTCTTCGGCCCGGTCGAGATTCCGGCCAAAGGAAAGGCCATGCCCCTGACCCTCCAGAACCTGCCTCTCTACGAGCGGGCCATCCGCGTTTACGAGGGCAACAAGCTGGAGGTCCGCGACGGCCAGATCTTCATCAACGACCAGCCGGCCGACAGCTACGCCTTCCGCATGGACTACTACTGGCTGATGGGCGACAGCCGCCACAACTCGGCCGATTCGCGCGCGTGGGGCTTCGTCCCTGAGGACCACATGCTTGGCAAGGCCGTCATGGTCTGGTTTTCCTACGACAAGGACATGGGCTCGGTGCGCTGGTCCCGGATCTTCAACTCCATCGAATGACGGCCTCGGGCTGGAAGCGGAGCCTGCTGTCCTGGGTCTTGGCCGCGGCCGCGGGCCTGCTGCTGGCCGCCGCGTTCCGCTCGATGGTGGCCCAGCGCTACCGTCTGGCCTCCGAGTCCATGGAGGCCGGGCTGCCCCGCGGGGCGGTCGTCTGGGTGGACAAGACGGCCTATGGCATCCGCCTTCCCATGACCCCGGTGGCCATGCCCCTCCTGGGCGAGCCCTACTGGGACGCCCTGCGGCTGGGCTACCATCGCCTGGGCCGGGCCAGGCCCCGGCGCGGGGACCTGCTGGCCTTCAACGACCCGCAGGACGCGCCCTCGCCCATCGACAAGCGTCCGCTGCTGCTGCGCCGCTGCGCCGCCTTGCCGGGCGACACCCTCAGCATCCTGGGCAAGAACCTCTGGGTCAACGGCGACCTCCAGGCTTTCCCCGAGAGGGGGCTGCTGCTGTTCCGCCTGGGCGGCGACTCCCTGGCCTGCCTGGAGCCGGACAGCGCCCAAAGGCTCGCCCAGCGGGGCATTCGGCTCGAAAGGGTGGGAGGGGTGCCCGGCCACTCGGACACCAGCCTGTTCACCGCGCTCCGGTTCCCCTTCTGGAACGCTGACCACATCGAGGGGCTTGTCGTGCCCCAAAGGGGGATGAGCATTCCCTTGGACGCCAGGCATTACTCCTGCTACCGCCACGCGATCGTCCGGCACGAGGGCCACCAGCTCGAGATGAAGGCCGGGCAATGCTTTCTCGACGGCCAGGCCTCTGCCACCTACCAGTTCGAACAAGACTATTTCTTCGTGCTGAGCGACAACCGCGACGCGATCAGGGATTCGCGTTTCTGGGGCTTTGTGCCTGAAAGCCATGTGGTTGGAAGGGTTTCGGAGGATTAGCCCCGGTCCGCCTACCGGGTTGCTTTTGCCCCTTTTGATTCCATTAACAAAATAAATCGCAACATTTTTTCCGCGACCCTATGTTTTGATCAAAAAGAGCGTATCTTTGCAGCGATTGAAGTTTTGAGCCCACAAAGCACGATTGCGTACCGACAGCTTCCTTTCAGGTTTACGGTTCTTCTTTTGGGTCTTTTTCAAGCTTCTCGAGTAACCCTTTTTTTCATTTTCTCTTTTTAACTTTTTTCCAATGAACATTTTCGTAGCAAATTTGAGCTTCAAGCTTGAAAACGAAGAACTTGAGGCGCTTTTCGCCCAGCACGGAGCCGTGTCATCTGCTAAAATCATCACCGATCGCGACACCGGCCGCTCCAAAGGCTACGGTTTCGTCGAAATGGACGACGACGCCGAAGGCGACCAGGCCATCGAGGCACTCAACGGAATGCTTATCCAAGGCCGCAACATCGTGGTAAAGAAAGCTCGTCCCCGCGAAAGCGCCGGAGCGGGTGGTGGCGGTGGCGGTGGTCGTCGTTCATACGACAGCAACCGTTACTGAGAAAAAATCCAAAGCCGGCCACAAACCGGCTTTTTCCTTCCAATTCCCCGACGAAGCCACAAGCGTTCGTCGGGGAATTTCCATTTCTGCCGGACTGTCCCCTGCTGTGCTTTTTCGTGTCGAAGGGCGTCATGGAGCTGGAGGGAAATCCGTAAATTTGGGGAAGGTACAAAATCGGAACCATCATGGGCGTGGAATCCCCCATCCGCGAACAGACCCGCGAAGCGGTCGCGGGACACCGGAAGTGGCCCTGGCTGGCGCTGGCCCTGGCGGCCTTGGGCGTGTGGGCCTTGGCCCGCCCGCATCCCGGGGCGCCCTTCATCCACTTCGACGACGACGGCCAGCCGACCCTCTCGCCCGAAAGGCGCGCCAAGTTGGACAGCACCCTGCGCAAACTCGACAACGCGGAGCAGTACGCGCTGGTGGCTTCACGCACTGGATGGTTCCCCTGCTTTTCTTGTGTCGAATCGGATTCGGTTTTTTTATTGACTGGGCAGGTCTGTAAATATGGGGTAACCATGAACGGCGAGCCTGGGCGCTACGGTAACAGGCTTAGATCCATGGACTTGGTTTATCTTACTCAATTTTCTGGCAATTTGTTAGAGTGCGAGAGAGAAGAGAAGAAGCGCATTATTGGTTATCCCCTTCTGCCTGAGAACCTGGATCGCCCAAGGCCTTTGATACGTCCACCTGGAAACAAGCAAGACAGATGAGCAAGGAATTGTTTTTTTCAGCGAAGTTGGATGAGCCGGCATCAGGGCCTTTCTTGGGAATCTTCTCCACCTGGGAAGAGCTTTTCCGGAACTTTTCTTGTTCCATAGGATCAAGGTCCGCTGGCTTGCTGTCGCAGTTGGCTTTCTTTTTCATTCTTTTCCCCGAAGGGAACGCCAATTTCCTGCACAAGAACCAAGTCCAGCTTAGCAGGAAGTCGGGGGTGGCCTATATCCAGCGCCACGTAGATTACCAGCAGTTCCTGTCCTCGGACGAGGCTGGGCGGCTTGCGCTGCTGGCCCGCGCCCTGCTGGAGGGCGTGCTGGAGCTGCCGAAGGCCCGCGGCC
>JFJP01037147.1_pt1 | contig 80578 bp, 55 predicted proteins | sample 431651 | NCBI WGS metagenome assembly JFJP01 (sample SAMN02602958, study PRJNA72255) | Microbial mat metagenome, whole genome shotgun sequencing project. | biome: fresh water; feature: sink hole; material: water; isolation source: purple microbial (photo- and chemosynthetic) mats found in... | reverse complement strand
ATTAAATTCATAAATCGATGCAAAAAGAAGATATAATTCAATCTCATAAAAGGATTGAACCCTACATTCATAATACCCCGGTTCTCAGTTCAAGGCTCATTAATCAAATTGTTGGGGCAAATCTCTTTTTTAAATGTGAAAATTTTCAAAAAATTGGTGCTTTTAAAATGAGAGGGGCTGCAAACGCAATAATGCAACTTACTGATGATCAAAAGAAGAAGGGTGTAGTTACCCATTCGTCCGGAAATTTCGCACAGGCTCTTTCTCTTGCCTCACAAATTCTGGGTGTTAAGGCTTTTATAGTAATGCCATCTAACGCAATTAAAGTAAAAATGGATGCTGTCAGAGGTTATGGTGTAGATATAATTGAATGTGAACCTACGCTTGAAGCCAGAGAAAGCAAATCCATGGAAATTCAACAAAGAGAGGGTGCTACTTTTATTCATCCTTCAAATAATATGGATGTTATAATCGGACAAGGCACAGCAAGCAAAGAATTTTTGGAGACACAACCCGATTTGGAGTTTATTTTTACACCGGTTGGGGGTGGGGGTTTAATTGCAGGGACTGCGCTATCAGCTCATTATTTTGGGAATAACTGTAAAGTAATCGGAGGTGAGCCATTTGAGGTTGATGATGCATACAGGTCTTTACAAAGCGGAGTTATAGAATCTAATTCTTCAACAAACACAATCGCTGATGGGCTCAAGACAGAATTAGGCGATATAAACTTCCCCATTATTCAAAAGTATGTCGACAGGATAGTACGTGTAACAGAAGAAGAGATTGTAACTGCAATGAGGCTTATATGGGACAGAATGAAGATTGTGGTGGAGCCTTCAAGTGCAGTGGCATTAGCTGCTGTAATGAATGAAAAGCAATTGGTAAAAAACAGGAATGTAGGAATCATTATTTCCGGTGGTAATGTCGATTTACATAAATTACCGTTTTAAACAAATTCCAGGGGTGGCCGCGGTTCCAATTACCGGGTCAAGATTTAGATTTTAAGGCTGTAACAGATCGCCGTTGCGAATTTCTTCGCTTGACGACACCAGACTAATTATTACCAGCGATCTGAACCCTTTTCTCGCCACGGTAACTCCTGACTAAGCTATGCTTTTTCAGGTAGCTGATCAGTGCATCAGCTGTTGTGATAAAGAGAGACTGACCCGGATCACTGTGAACGTATTTGTAAACCTGGGTCATGTAATTGTTCATGGCAACAGAGTAGGTGCGGGTCATCCCGAGAGGGGCGCCGTCTTCGGTCAGAATGATGAACTCTTCGGGATTACCTTCCGTATCAATCTTTACTTCCGTTCTGACTCCAGACGGATAAACAGGCGATTTGTCGTCAACCGGCCAGGCGGCACGCATGAGGGAGTAAATCTCCTCCCCGGTCAGTTTTGTTACTATCAGCTCATTCCCGAAGGGATCGAGCTGATAAACATTCTTGATTGTCACCGGACCTTTATCGAGGCGATCAATACGGACGCCGCCCGGATTCATCAGGGCGATATCGGCCCCGGCAGCCTCGCGCTGCGCATCAGCCATCAGGTAACCCAGTTCTTCGTATGTGGAGAAGTCGTCAGAAGCCTTTGCAATCACCTCGTTCAGAACGGGATTGTCGTTGTATTTGTCAACCCTGGCACGGATGTCCGGTTTCTCACTCTTCGAATTCCTGATGTCGATCAGCTGCATGTTTCTCTGCAGTGTACCGTCGCTGTTGGCAGTCAACTTTATCAGGGTACCATACTTCAGTTTGTTTTCAGCCTGTGTTATCATGATCCCGTTGTGAATCTGTTCCTTATCAACCCTTGTATGGGAATGTCCTCCAATTATCAGGTCGATACCCGCGGGCATAGTTTCAGCCAGTTTAACATCCTCTTCAAAACCGATGTGTGTCAGTGCAATGAATATGTCACTGCTGTCTTTCAACCAGAGGTATTCGGGTGCAGTCTCAAATGGAGAACGGAAGGAAAATCCCTTTACATTATCGGGATGGCTGTCAGGGATGCCGTTCTGGCCAAGTTGCAGCAGCCCGAGAAAAGCAAGCCGAAGCCCGTTGGGCAGGGTGATTATCTTGTAAGGAGTCATTTTAACGTCATACTGAGCATCAGAGGAAACATTGGCGCATATAAAACTGAAGCCGGCCTTGTTTGACAGGTTTTTTAATCCTTCCTGGCCGGTATCGAATTCATGGTTGCCGAGAGCGCTGATATCAAAGCCAGTTGTATTCATCAGGTCAATCATCGGCCATCCCTTTTCCGGATACTGATCGTTTACCGGGTTGCCAGTCTGGTTGTCACCAGCCGCCACCAGAAGCATATCGGGGTAGACGGCTTTCAGGCTGTCGACTATAAATGCAAGCTTTGGGAAATTATCGATTGCCGCATGCATATCATTTACGGCAAAGATGACAGCCTGTCTTGCAGCCGGAATCGAAATTCCTGTTCGTTTTTCGGAGGCAGGGGAGGCTCCTGTGTGCCTCGTGGAACTGCAGGCAGTCAATAGCCCGATTGCCAGCACAGCAGTGATAATTTTCAGGGCAGAGGAGCTCTTTTTGTGCCCCGGAACGATGAAAAGGGTGTTCCCTTCCGAAAGCTCGCCATCGTGAGCAACCCGGTTCCCAAAACGATCTTCGACATTGGGCAATCTTTTAGGCACTTTTTGACCTGCATGTGTAAAAAAACTCATGATTGCATCTTTTACTCTGGCACCGTTATGCAGCTCAAGTGAGATGTTGTTAACTGTAATTTTCATCTATAGAAGTTTTGATGATTATGTAATGATTCAAAGTACGTTTTTTCCCTGCAACTATAATCATATTTGATTTAGAATTATCTCCAGGCGATTATGAAATTACCTGACAACCGGATTTGCTCAAATTTACACTTATCGAATCAGTTCTCCTCCCGCCACAAAAGGATTACACCTCAGACATCTTCCGGCCCGATAAGTTTTAGAAAATGCAACCTGCCACCTTTGTCTCCTGCAATAATCCTTTGTCTGTCAGGTGCTAGTGAGCAAGAATATATTAATGAATCAGAGCTGAATGAGGTGACAGGTTGATCTGCAATAAGATCCCATATCTTAATTGTATTTGACCCATATCTCAATAGTGCTATTTTCCCATTTATCATCGAAATGCTTTGACCGTGGTTTTTCAAGGGATGATGGTTAAGAATACGTAATACTTTTCCTGAAACAATGTCCCATACTTTTAGTCTCGTTCTATCCCAACCCCAAAGTTCCTTTCCGTCAATGGATATTGTCAATCCACTGATTAATTGATAATGCTCTTCTTCATCTTCTATTTGATAGAGAAGTTTCCCGGAATTCAAATCCCATACTTTAATTTTGCAATCGTGATAAGAGTTTGCTGAAATCGCTTTTTCATCTGGTGTTACTACTAAACTATCGACATATGATGAATGTCCTTCACAGGTATGTAGTAAGGTCCCGGTTTTTATATCCCATATCCTCACCGTCTTATCTCCTCCAGCTGATACAATTTTATTTTCTGTGAGCGCAAGAGAGTAAATCGGGCCAACTTGTCCTTCAAGTGTGCGCAAAAGAGTGCCGGATTCTAAATCCCATATTTTTATTAGTCCATCAATAGCGCACGAACCAGTTACAAGTATTTCATCTTTTACCTTGACAACCTGAACAGGGAAGGTATTGTCGCGTAATTCAAACCTCAGTTTGTGTGTGTGCAAATCCCATACTCTTAGGGTCGTATCGTCTATCGAAGCTGTAATAACTTTCCCCCCTTTTGTAATTGCAATATCAGTTATCAGGTTTAGTACTTCAAGCCCGTAGCCGCTCTCCCTTGATAAATCCCAGACCTTAAGACTATTGTCTGAAGAAGCTGTAATTAACTTTTCATCTGGTGTAAGAGCAATATCATTTATATCATTTGTATGTCCTTCAAGGTCACACTGCAATTTGCCGGAAAAAACATCCCAGACCAAAATATGCTTTCCGGAACCTACACTTTTAATGGAAATTACTTTATCATTTGCTGTAACAGCAATTGCTTTTGCATTTATTGGATATTTGATCTCATCAGAGAGAGTAAATGTGTCATTATCAAATAATTTTAAAGAATATGAACTAAAGGCAAATATCTTTTTAGTACTTGATATTGCGACCATATTAAAGACATCATACTTATTTTCTGAGTTAAAGCTTTTAATCAGTTTGCCGGAGTTCAGGTCCCATAGCTTCAGGAGAGTGCCTCCTGCTGAAATAGCCCTCCCATCTGATGTTACTGCGATTCCACATGCATAAGGATGATCCTCAAGCCTGAATAACAGCTTGCCTGTTGCCAGGTCCCATACTTTCAATTTATGATCGTATGACAAAGAAACCATTTTCTCTTCCGGAGAAACTGCAATTTTCCTGATAGCTTCCGAATAGCCTTCAATGGTTTTGATAAGCTGCCCTGATTTTACATCCCACATCTCAATAGCATCCACCTCGGGGTGACTTAAGTTGTTTACAGCAGCAATTATTTTACCATCAGGAGTATTTGCGATTGCACTAACAAAATTGCAGCCTTTGTGAATATTCAAATTATACTCCTGTCGGCCTGTCTCCAGATCCCATACAATTAAATTGTTGCCTAACCCTCCCGATACAATTTTCCCATCTGCAGTTACTGCCACCGATTCAAACGCTGCATTTCCTTCCATTGTTCTGAGGAGAGGCCCTCCAGGTTCTGAAAGTGATGAAGCCAGTGGACATAACCAATACCCCCTTTCAGTAGCAATTATCTCCTTCAACAATGATTGTATCTTTGGTTCACTGCGCGATAAAAGACGCCCAATGAGTTGGCTGGCAAGTTGAGATTTATCAACTGACAATACGATAGAAGACAGATCGATAGTCTCATGTAATAAATCAAGCTCCCTATCATCCGATATAAGTCCTAAATCCAGTAGAAGCCCATAAATATCTGTATGATTAATTTTAGCACGATGCCAGAAAGGATTCCATAATATATCACTCAGAGTCTTTTTATCACTATTTACAAGCTGAAAAGGCAATTCAAAGAATGGCCGTTTATTCTTTCCTTGCCATTGTTGATTATGTGAAGGATCTGCCAGATTTCGGAAATATCCGGCCAGCTTAGAATGATACTTGTCTTGTGCTGATTGCATTTATCTTTTCTTAAATCAATTTTCAATTCTTGCGTCTGTCAGATCATATCTCTCCCTCAACACCTCATTAAACTGCCTGTGGAAAAAGGTGATAATAGGAACACCGTCGGCATCACGCCCGGTCAGGTAGGGCTCAAGGTCAAGATATAAACGTGACCACACCACAATCGGGATCTTCATTGCACCTTTCAGCTCATCTTTCATATCAATGAGTTCCTGGCGGTGAGACGGATGAGTTTTATTGAGGAAGTTCTCCCAAAGTTCCTTATCAAAGGCAAATATCTCAAGGATCTCATTTTCAGCAAGTCCCTGGTAACGCCCGCAAAGCATGAGACAAATAACATCCCTTACAAAATCCTGCGTGTGCTCAGCCTCGAGCATATCAATGTAATTGTTAATGATGCCTTTCACATCTGTTTTAAGAGTGAAATTTTCGGTATATGATTTCCATTGCCTGGCTTGCTCAAACGCCAGCTTAAGATAGATGGGCAGCCCGGAATGTTTAAATTTTCCAATTATTTCATCATGCTGATCATGCGTTAGAGTACGATTAACGGCTTTCAGCCATCTCCCAAGTATTTGCTCCGCTTCTGCAGACGGGAGCAAAGGCAGGTGGACGACGTTATGATTCGATAGCTGCGCTTCCAGATCGGGCAAGGCGGAGACTATCACTTTCGAATGTTCAGGCAGCTCCCCTGGCAGCCAGTAAAGCGATCTGGCATTGTCGGAATCGGAAAGCTGGTCGAGGGCATCAAGAAACAGTATGACAGGTTTCTGAGCAGTTCCCAGAGCAAGACATTTCTTAAGTATCCCGGCCAATCCGTTCAGATCATAAAGTGACTTCTCCTGTCCTTCACCGGCGAGAGCTGTCATGTTTGTGCCAAAGGCTACGGCGATTTGCTCACAAATACTTTGCAGCAAAGAAATGATGTTGGAAGAACGGGAGGAGGTGCCGATAAAACGATATACAATCAGGGCATTTTCACAACCCTCTTCTGCCTCCGCCGCAGCTTTGGCCATCACACTTGATTTTCCTGACCCGGAATCTCCAATCATGGCAAGAACCTTTCTTTCCTGCGGATTCTTCAGGTATGTTCCGAGAGTTTTAAGTATTTCATTACGACCGCAGAAGCTTTCTGTGAGTTTTGTCCGGAATTCTTTATGCAAACTCTTTTCATGCTCAATTTCATAAGGACTTATCACCTTGCTGATCTGCTCACTTATTATCCCTTCCAGAAAATCATAAATATCCTTCCCGAAACCGACAGGGTCTTTTATAGATGTCCGCCCCTCGACCCAGGTAGCAGGATACGAAACGCAATGACTTCCAAGCTTTTTCTGCAACTGTGTTTTTAGATCAGTAAGTTGTTTTGCGCAATAGGGATCAGGGCTCCCGTCTGCAAGATCAATGTAGTCCTTCGCAGTGTCATCGCGAGGTATTCCCTCAGTTTCTCTTATCATGGCGAACACATGATCTTCAGGTTTTTCTTCTGTTCCGGCCGGATTAAGTGCACCGGAAAATATTTCCTGGTGAGTAGCTGAAGTGAAGTATTTGATACTATGCATCTCATCCAACTGCAACTGGTTCACTGCAAATCGAAGTGCTGCCTGGATTTTCTTTGCTTCTTTCTCCCAGATATTATCAGGTAACTCCTTGCTGCGGGGTTGAAGAATATATTCGTGAGGAGTTGCATTCTCATCAAGTCGGTACCATTTATTGAGCAGATCCTTCTTATCCGTTACCTGTAGGATTTTTCCCAGTTCTTCAACGGGAATTTTTACCGGAACAGGCTGCCAGCCGTAGCGATTCCCAAGTAATATTAAAAAGTTGGGCTTTGGGGATATCTTTTGGCACCGCGAGATCTCATTAAGACATATCTCAAGGGTCTTCTGGTTAAGCTGCGATTCCTCCGTGACTCCCCAGCGAAGGTCGACCGCCTGAAATTTGGCTCCTCTCTCTTCGCAGAATTTTTCAAGTCCGGGGAAAACACTTTTTTGTAATATCCTGCGCTCTTCTGTCATGTCAGAGAACGTGGAGCTTACAAAAACACGAAAAACTTTGGATTGTTGCGGCATGGTGAAAGCTTACCTGATTAGCATCAGTTAAATTTAGATGTTTTCTTTTGATATTTTTTTCCTGTTGAAATGAAGGAAAGTATTTGTTTTTACATATTTCAAGAGGAAATTATACGGGGCTAAGATCATACAATCCATCGACCATGTGATATTTGAATCCGGCAGGGACCCACACCTGCCGGTTTTTTAGTATAACCTGATCCATAGGGTGGCTCTTCAGAAAAATTGCTCCAAAGTCCGATCCTGTAGCACCAGCGGGTTCTCATAGAAGCAAAAATTACAACTGGCAACATGTTGGGTTTGTCCGAAGAGTACTCTAACTGAAGTAGACCTTCTACTCAAACATTTTAATACACTGATTGTTATTATTAATTGCAGGCTTGAAGTGAGCAGTTTATTTCGGCAACGAAATTGTGTTTTTTTGAGGTGACAGGAAGGCAAAAGAAGAACGGGAATATTTAACTTAAAGAAAGCTATGGACTTAAGTAAGAAAAGATGTAAGCCATGTGAAGGAGCTGTTGCTCCATTGGACCGGCCGGAAATCGCCGCATATAAAAAGCATATTAAAGACGACTGGAAGGTTACAGATAGTAGCAGGATACGTAAAGAATTATTATTTGCAGACTTCAAAAATGCGATGGTGTTTGTAAATAAAACGGCTGATTTAGCTGAAGAAGAAGGACATCATCCGGTAATGCATGTTTCCTATGGGAAGGTTATCATTGAGCTATGGACAGATGCCATCAACGGATTATCGGAGAATGATTTTATCCTGGCCTCTAAAATTGACAAATTGTAATTACAGTCTGCAAGATGATCTCAGAATGTTGAGATCAACGCATCAAGTCTGAATACAAAACGGATTCTGTTTCTTAAAGATTCGGTAATTTCATTAATGTTCTCAGACACCAGAAGTGGGATGTAGATCTCGAACAGGTCCCATATGCCTGCCTTCAGACCTACTTCACAGAATAGGAGTGATTTGTTATTTGCTCCGCTGCCATGATCATTCAGCAAAAGGTTAACGAAGGGTTTGACGGGAATCCATGATGCCTTCCCCGGCAGGCTGGAGGCCAGTGAAAGTGAAAAAATCCGGCGACTGTATCCGAGACTGTCATTTACCGGTGATACTAATCCACCTTCAGACAGAGTCATCTGTCTTGACCAGAAGGTTTCCGGGTATGTGCCGAACCTATCAGGGAAAATGCCCGGGTACAAATATTGTTCTCTGCCGCTCCTTCCGCTTGCGGCAAAACCGTAAACCGGATCAGCATTGCCGTTTTGTAGCATTGTCCCTGCAAAAAACCTGCTGTCTAGTCCGCTGTTTTTACCATTATAACTAAGTCTGTAGCTGAACTCCAGTGACGTCTTCTGATATGACCTGCCTGCTTCAAATGATAGCACCACTTTGAAGGGATTGACCATGCTTCTTCTGTCCACCATGTATCCGGCCTGCAGATAAGAGCGCATTTTTTCTTCTCCTCCCGGTTCTGCAACTGAAAGGTCTGATGCCGCAATATAATATCCAAAAATACTGTGATTGACAGGGTTAATCATTTTGACCGATCTGAAACCGAGGTCTGATCCTAACCTGATCTTATTATATTTTTTATTTCCGGGTGCGCCGAACTGTTCTCCTTCAAGGGAAATTGTTGCAAGCCTGATGAATCTGTCAAAAGGAGTTATCTTGAATGCAATTCTCCCATAACCGGTAAATCTTTGATTACTGAAGGTATATAAAGGAATGACAAAGTATTCAAAAGGTTTTGGAATCAGGGTCCCGTTATTTATTGCAACACCTGCCATAAAGCCATCGGCCCGGTTCCAGTTGAAAACAGGAAAATATAATAATGACCGGCTGTCGGGATCATCAACAGTGTATAAGAACCGCAATTGAACCGGATCAGCTTTGCGACAAATCCCTGATTTCCGTATGTTGTTATTGAGCCTGAACAGTTCAGTCATTTTATGGTCAGGGTCAATCTTTATCTCGGAATAATATCCCGGTGGCGCGTTGATCCACTTTTTTCCTGCAAATCCCTCATCCCATTGTTCTGAGATGACTGAATCTCCGGACATACCTGCTATTAAAAGGGGAGCATTCAGTTCACCCTTGTTCTTAATAAGAAGCTTCTCATTTGCAAGCCGGACTATTTTATAATCGAGCCTTTTTGTCGTACCCAGGAAATCATCAAAAAACCATGAGAGGTCTTTATCCGAGCCTGATTCAAAAACTTCACGGAGGTCATCCGGCCCGGGATGCTTGTATTTCCATGTGCGGTAATAGTCATGCATGATAGAATCAAAGAGCGTTGTTCCCAAAAAAGCCCTGAGCCAGTTAAACCCAATGGCAGCTTTGTTATAGACTATACTGCTGTAATTCTCATAGCTGTAATCCGGAGCTGCCAAATTAACGGGCTGCTCCAGGTTCAGGCGTGCCGGGACAAGCCACTCAATCTCCTGCATTCTTTGTACCGGCATCTCAGTCAGATGGAAAAGTCTGGCCAGTTTTCGGTTTCCGAAGACGACCTCCCATAGTTTCTTCCCGGGATATCTTTCTTCCATGTATCTTGATTCATAGGCACTTGTGATGCTCTCATCCATAAAAGGGAATGCCCGTTCATCAGATCCGATTGCACTGTAAAACCAGCTATGGCAGATCTCATGGATTATTACCTCCTCCAGGCGCCAGGAATCCTTTGCAAGGCCAATTACGGTAAGCCCCGGATATTCCATGCCTGCACCTGCGTTAAGAGCACTCTGGACTGCAGTAAAATTATCATAGGGATAATCTCCGATCCATTCTGAAAACCTCTTAATCGCATTATTAAGATATGCAATAGCGTTAATCCAGTATTGTGCTTGCTGATCAGTAAACATAGCCCATGTAACTACTTCTCTGCCTGATTCCGGAAGTTTAACCGTGCCTTTAAGCACATGAAACCTCTTATCCGCAAACCATGCGAAATCATGTATGTTATCCTCCGTATATCGTAAAGTCTTCAGATGGACCGATGATAGCGGGAAATCGCCCTCGCCGAAGTCAGGAATTCTCATCCAGGAGGAATCTGCAGAAAGCCTATCCAGCCATTTTTTTTCCTCGTCAGTCTGCAGGTTTCCTGTTGCTCCTACAACATAATTTGCCGGAAGTGTAATGCTGACATCGTACCTTCCGAATTCCGAATAGAACTCGCCCTGATCGAGGTACGGCATCTGATGCCAGCCCATTCTGTCATATACTGCAGGTTTGGGGTACCACTGGGTGACCTGGTATGATTCACCGATATGACCAAACCGGGACGTTACACTTTTAGGTATTTTAACGTGAAACGGAGTGGATATCAGTATTGTGTCGCCTTGCGTAAGAGGTTCATTAAGTATGATTTTGCATATGTCAGGCGCCTCTGATAACAAATCCCATCGGACGTCAAGACTGTCAACCTTAAAATCCAATGAATCGATAAAACCCTCTAACTCCGGATCATTAAACAGTTTTCCCTTCCCTTCACGGGCAAAAATCTCCCTGGCTAACGCGGTTTTGTTATTTGAATATGCATTCGGCCAGAGATGAAAGTAGAGAAAACGGAGTGTATCGGGAGAGTTATTGATGTATTCAACCGATTCGAATCCATTCAATTCATGAGTGCTGTCGACTAAAGTCACCTGAATTTTATAATTCACCTGCTGCTGAAAATAATCCTGTGATGAGGCATGCACAAATGGCCAGAAAATTCCGGTAATGAGGAGCAAGGAGTATTTATAAAAATTTTTCAAGAAGAGTTTTTGCATGCCCTGCCGTCCTTAAAATTTGGCTCTTAAGAACGGATATCACGAAGGTATGGCAAAATCACTGTTTGTACGGGTGTTTAAGGTCAAATGTGTGAATGATGTAACTTATTTTCAACGTTATGTAACTCTTTTTGGGCCAACTGATCAAACTTTGTAATGTGGGAAATTATACACTTAAAAAAAACAAGGAAATGAGCAAAACAGAACTTAAGGGAAATTGGAATGAGCAAAAAGGCAAGCTCAAACAAAAGTTTGCGTTGCTGACAGACAATGATTTAATGTATGCAGAAGGCAAAAAGGACGAGATGCTTGGAAAACTTCAGAAAAAACTAGGCAAGACAAAAGATGAACTGGACAAGATTATGCGGGAGCTTTGATCATGTTCAGATGAGATCTGGCCTTTTATATGAAAATAATTATTCCTGTCACCAAGGTAAAAAAAATTGCAACGGCACAATCTGTAAGGATTGTAGAAAACACTATTGCCAGGACCGTTGAGGCCGGGAACTTCCTTACAAAGATCGCCGATGGATTCTTATTTGTAACAAAAATCACAAAGGAAACATTTTCGCGGAACTTTGAATTCAAGGAGTTCCTGCGTCAATGTTATCAAATCGGAAATAAGACGTTACCTCTTATTTCGGTGACAGGGTTAATTATTGGAATTGTACTTACTATTCAGATGCGTCCTGCATTAATGAGTTTCGGTGCAGTCAGCCTGCTTCCCGGAATGGTGGCAATATCCCTTATCAGGGAAATGGGGCCGGTCATCACTGCCCTGATATGTGCCGGGAAAATCAGCTCAGGCATGGGTGCAGAGCTGGGTTCAATGAGAGTATCGGAACAGATTGATGCCATGGAGGTATCATCTGTCAACCCGTTAAGATTTTTAGTTGTAACAAGGGTATTGGCGGCTACGCTTATGATACCCTTACTGGTTTTATATGCGGATATGCTCGGCATACTGGGATGCTGGGCCGGAGCAAACATTAAGGGAGATGTAACATTTGTACTGTTTGTTTCGCAGGCATTCGGCCATATAGGATTTATTGATTTGATGCCGGCAATTATCAAAACCTTCTTTTTCGGTGCAGTGATCGGATTAGTTGGATGCTACAAAGGGTACACGGCCGGGCGTGGTACGGAGAGTGTGGGTATTGCTGCGAACTCAGCTGTGGTGCTGGCTTCATTACTTGTGATAATCATAGATTTGATTGCAGTGCAAATTACTGATATGCTATGAGTACCAAACAATCAGCAACTGTAGTTTCTGACAGAGCAGAAAGCCCTGAGCAGGTGATTGAAGTAAGTAATCTCAGGAAAGGGTTTGGTGCAGAGGATGTTCTGGTGGATGTTTCCCTGAAACTCTATAACGGGGAAAACCTCGTTGTGCTCGGGAAGTCAGGCTCAGGAAAATCAGTGCTTATTAAATGTATTGTGCGCTTACTATATCCCGATGGGGGCACAATCAAGGTCTTTGGAGCAGATGTGAATACACTGAACAATCATGATCTGGGAGAATTAAGGAAGAAAATAGGTTTCCTTTTTCAGAGTGGCGCATTGTATGATTCCATGACTGTAAGGCAAAACCTGGAATTTCCTTTGCGAAGGATAAAAAAGGACCTTAATCAAAAGGAGATAAATGAAAAAGTGGCAGAAGTTCTTGAGAACGTAGGTTTGCCTGACACCCTTGATAAGATGCCGTCTCAGCTGTCAGGCGGAATGAGAAAGCGGATCAGCCTGGCACGAACCCTGATGGTTGACCCGAGAATAATGTTGTATGACGAACCGACAACAGGACTTGATCCGGTCACGTCAGATGAGATAAGCACGCTTATCAATGAAGTTAAGAAGAAATATAAGACCTCTTCCATCATCATCACACATGACATCGAATGCGCCCGTACAACTGCAGACAGAATCATTATGCTGCTCGACGGCGAGGTTTATAAGGAGGGAGAACTGGCCGAATTTGAAAAGTCTACCGACGCTTCGATAAAATCATTCTTTAAATGAAAACAACATGGAAAAGCACACTCAAAAGTTCAAGATAAGGTTAGGACTGTTTATCATTGGAGGCTTGGCGATTTTTGTCATCACCATTTTCATCATAGGGAAGCAGGAGCATTTATTCGATCCCGTTTTTAAAATCAGTACAACTTTTAAAAATGTCAGCGGGCTGGAAGCCGGAAGCAATATCCGTTATTCAGGAATCAATGTCGGAACTGTCGACAAGATTAAGATTATCAATGATACCACTGTGCGCGTTGATATGATGATAAAAAGAAGCGTTCAGCAATTCATAAAGGATGATTGTGAAGCAGGCATAGGCTCAGCAGGGGTAATTGGCGACCGCATATTAATCATTACCCAGGGCAGCGCAGATGCTCCCCTGGTAAAAGACGGTGCTTTCATTGGATCAAAAGAACCCATTGAGGCGGATGCAATAATGGAAAGCACGCAAATTACTGCAGATAATGCTGCAATTATTACAGACCAGCTGGCGGAAATCATGATTAAGATAAACAGTGGAAACGGAACGCTCGGGAGATTAATAGAGGACACAACCATAGCAGAAAATATTGACCGGACTATCATTAATCTCAGAAAAAGCAGCAAGGGATTAGATGAGAATATGAATGCAGCGAAGGAGAATTTCCTCCTTAAGGGTTATTTCAACAGGAAGGAGAGAGCAGCACAAAAGGCAGAAAAGGATGCCCTGGACGCAAAGGCGAAGGCGCAGCAAAAGATTGATGATAACAAAAAATGATTACCCTGTTTTAAATCATTAAAAATGGCAAATGCAGGTATATCTCAAAAATATTCTTATAGGTTTTATTATTTCATTTTTAATAAGTGATATTGCATTTGCCCAGCAAACGCCTGCCAAAACAGATTCAACCAGCCTTTATAAGAACATCGAAGCCTATTCCCGGCAAAGCAGGTTTAAAACATTTGTTTACAGATCAATCTTCAGGAAGACCACCCCGGCAACCAAAAATGAAGCCGTCAGGAAGAAAACATATAAAAACCTGATACAAAAGCCATACGACACCTATGAGGGGAAAATTATCAGGAATATCGAAGTTGTAACCTTCGATCCCTTTGGTTACTCGATATCTGACACGACTGTTGCAGCCGGGAATTTCCTGCGTAATGCGGGCAACGGAATGCATATTAAAACACGTGGCATAACCATCCGCAACCTGTTGCTTTTTCATAAGAATCAACCATTCAGTTCGCTTCTGGTGATTGAATCGGAGCGCCTTATCAGGGCACAGAAGTATGTTCATGATGTTGCTTTTTCAATTATTCCCTCCGGGGTAAATTCCGATTCCGTAGATGTCTTTATCCGTGAACTGGACAGATGGAGTATCACACCGGCAGGAGCCGTCTCGCCTGTAAAAGTCTTCGCCAGCCTTGCCGACAATAACTTTTTGGGATTGGGTCATAATTTCAGGAATTCCTTTTCAAGAAATTTCAATACCGGAATAAATTCATTCGATACGGATTATTTCATCCCGAACATCCGGAACACCTACATCAATGCAAGGCTTAATAACAGTTTTGACGGGGACGGAAACTTCACCAGGGGTATCGCTGCTGACCGTCCGTTTTTCTCACCGCTGGCGAAATGGGCAGCAGGTGTGATCTTACTGTCTCAGGTCAGGGAGGATACCCTGGATGCGATAGACCCGGCCTTTATCCCTTACAAGCTAAAATTCAATACCCAGGATGTCTGGGCAGGGAAAGCACTGCAGATCTTTAAAAACAACAGGGACAAGGAGCTTATAACAAATTTAATTTTTACGGCACGATACCTGCGGGTTCATTATTCTGAAAAACCGCTTGCCGCGAATGATCCTTTCCATATTTATTCTGATGAAGAGTTTTACCTGGGAGGAATAGCGATTGCTTCCCGTAAATACGTCCAGGATAAATATATCTTCAAATATGGAGTTATCGAAGATGTACCGGTTGGGAGAGTTTATAGCCTTACTGCAGGTTATCAGGTAAGAGAACAATCAAGGCGTCTCTATCTGAACATGCGCTTTTCTCTGGGCAATTATTATAAGTGGGGTTACCTGAGTTCAAACCTGGAATACGGTACATTTTTTAATGAGTCCCATGCTGAACAGGGAATATTTACAGCCGGATTAAACTACTCCACGACATTAATTGAGATTGGAAAGTGGAAGTTCAGACAATTTGTAAAACCACAGATGACAATTGGGATAAACTGGCTGCCTTATGACAGTTTAACACTGAATGACGGCTATGGACTGGATGGATTTAAAAGTCCCGTACTCTCCGGCACAAAACGCCTGCTGGTTACTTTGCAGACACAATCTTACGCCCCATGGACCATTCTCGGATTCCGTTTCGGACCTTATCTTAACTGTTCTTTCGGGATGTTAGGAGATGCTGCCGGCGGGTTCAAAAACAGCAGAGTCTACTCCCAGCTGGGGCTTGGAGTTTTAATTAAAAATGAAAACCTGGTAATTAATACATTCCAGGTTTCCATTTCCTTTTATCCGTTAATCCCCGGCATTGGACACAATGTTCTCAGGCTGAATTCTATAAGTACAACTGATTTTGGATTCAGGGATTTTGAGATTACAAAACCGGGAAGAATAAAATATCAGTGAGCTCTTTGAAAACAGGTTACTGGTTTTTCTTTATCACAGTGAGTTCCCTATGCCGCCGGTAATCTTTACACAATTCAGGAGCAGGTTTACATATTTCCGACTGCTGCACGAATCATTACAGTTCCATCAGCTTCTCCTTAATCTGATGTCGAATTATGTAAATCATTCTCACAATTGTATAATAATTTAACACCTAACGGTTCTTACCTTTAGTAAGATATTTCATAAAATGATTTTATGAGGTAAATCATGCTTGCAGTAAATGAATAGAATAAATCTTACAGTGATTTTGCTGTTAACCATATTCTCATCAGGTTTTGGTGAGACTTCCGAATCTATAAGAAGATTTATTGATGATAAGACGGACGGATCAGGCTATAAGATTGACAATGAGAGTCTTCTATGTGGCAAGGAGCTTCACCTCTTTTATGTGAACAGGTTTTATGATCCCGCCTGGTTTACCCTGGACAGTTTTAGCAACAATGGATTTGATCTGCTTAATTATATCCGCCATGTTGGCCAGCAGGGGCTGCAGCCTGATGATTATCACCTGTATCTGATTGAGGAGTATCTGGGGAAAATGATGTCTCATACAACAGTAGATGCAACTGATATTATGAAGCTGGATCTGTTGCTTACCGATGCTTTCATGTTGCTGGGATCGCATCTTTACTATGGAAAAGTAGATCCTGCGAAGGAGGGCGCCAGCTGGCAAATGCAGCGCAAGGATCCGGAATTACGGATGGACCTGAAGCTTGAAGAAGCACTGTCAAAAAACGAAGTGGAGAATGAGCTTAATAGTCTTGCTCCGGGGTACCGGGCATATTGGAGGATGAAAGATGAGCTCGCTTTTTTTATCAAGCTTGATGAGCAGCTATGGTCGGTAATTCTTTTAGACAAACCTGTCATGCCCGGCGATACGAGTCGGATAGTACCGATGGTCAGACAACGGCTGACAAAGCTGAGATATGCTTTATCAGACAGCACCTCAAATATTATTGATGAAGAGCTGGAGAAACAGCTAAAGGCATTTCAGGATGACTGGGGTTTGAACACTGATGGCGTGATAGGGAATAAAACTCTTGAATATTTAAACTACCTGCCCATAAAACTTATCGGCCAACTGAAGGTTAATATGGAAAGGTTCAGGTGGCTTAGGCCACAGGGGGAAGGGAAACACATTATTGTAAATATTGCCAATTTCAGGCTCGATATGATAAAGGGAGGGGATACCCTTATTTCGATGAAAGCAATCGTTGGCAAGGAAACCCGGAGGACGCCTGTTTTCAACGAAAGCATGACATACATTGTATTCAGTCCCAACTGGACTGTTCCCAAATCAATATTGCAGCAGGAGGTGATTCCCGAGTTACTAAAGGGCCCTGAATATCTTATTAAAAAGAAAATGAAGCTGCTCAGATATAGCGGGACGCAACTGGCTTACAGTGACATTGACTGGTCACTGATTTCAATCAGCAATTTCCCCTATATGGTCCGTCAGGATCCCGGACCCCAAAATGCACTTGGAAGGGTCAAGTTTATGTTCCCCAATAATTACAATGTGTATATCCATGATACCCCTTCGAAGAAATCTTTTGGCCGTGATGCAAGGGCTGTCAGTTCAGGCTGTATCAGGGTGGAAGATCCGTTTGATCTGGCCGTACTGCTGTTGTCTGATGCTCCGGAATGGTCTCCTGACAAAATTCGCTCTGCCATGCAGCAGACCATGGAACAAACAGTACTCCTGAAGGTTCCGGTTGATGTGATGGTGGTTTACCTTACGGCCTGGACTGACGGTAAAGACCGGATACAGTTCCGGAACGATGTTTATCAAAACGACGGGAAGGTGCTGGAAGCCTTAAATAAAAAGCCGGAAGGTGTAATAGCCAAGGCTATGTCTTTGCAATAGATTTAATTCTACTGAGAACAGGTGAATTAGAAGGATAGCTTGGTTGAGGAGCATAAATAAACAAGCATGAGCCCCCCTTGATGGTTTTGATAATATGTTCACTCAGTTCAACCGGAACAGCAGGACAGCCCAAGCTGCGTCCCAGTCTGCCATGGCTTCTGATAAATTCATCGGAAACGTAATCTGCTCCGTGAATAACGATGGCACGTGCCCGGGCCTTGTCATTAACACCCGACTCCAGGCCATCGAGTGTGAGAGATAAACCGTGTTTGCCGATATATGTCTCACCGGTAGCATAAAAACCGGGACTGCTTTCATACGAACCCGGTATATTGGAAAAATTTTCAGCCTTGAGTTCACCGGAATTACGGCCGTGAGAAACAAGACAATGGAACAGGACCTTTCCCTGTTTGAGATCGAGTACCCAGAGCCTTTCCCTGTCAGACTGAAGACTAAAATCAATTATGGTGATAATATCAGGACGGCTTATTGATTTGTCTTTAACAAGTATTTCATAACCCGCCAGGGCTGTTTTAAGTAAGTTTAACGGAGGGAAATCAGAACTGTCTGCCGGTTGTAAAGAGATAAATCCGTCAGAAGGTCTGCACATTAGGCTGTCAGAACCGTCCGCAATTGCCTGAATTTCTATCAAAGAAACAGGAAGAAACAACAATAAGATGAACAGCAGGTTTTTCATTGGCGCGTGTAAAAGTAACGGGATTTAAGACTAAACAGTGTAAAATATGTCAGTTTAATTTTTTGCGGGCAATTAAATTGTAACCATAATGGCTGTCGCTGCGTTAAACTGGATGCAATACAAACTATTAAGGGGAATGGAATCACAGGTTCATGAATAAATGGATCCTATATATAATTTTTATACTCTTATCATCAGGTATTTCCGGGCAGAACTGCTCTATATTCTCAAAGGCTAACAATATTACCCCGGATAAATTATGCTCCCCGGTGACGGCGACATGGAATGTCAGTTATACCGGGGTCAATGATGACGGCTATCCCGTACATATCAGGTTCGACTGGAACAACGGCACGGTTGTAACAGTGCCTGCCACAGAAACAGGGTCAGGCGTTTTTGAGGCGACGGCGACGGTGACCTATACCTCAGCCGGCAATATCTGCAATTATCATCCGCAGGCTACACTGGTGGTAAACGGGGTACTCTGCACCTCTTCATCACAGGAACAGATAGTGACCGTCTGGGATGATGATGATCATAACGGGGGGAACATGCACATTAACCCTGAGATATATCCGATCTGCTTTGGGAACAGTGCCAACGTCCGGTTCCAGGACCTCACCCAGTTCAACTGTGTACCTCCGCAGGAGAGAGATAATCCAAATGTCAATACCAGGTGGATACAGTGGATCTACGGGACTGACATTACCATGACCGGGGCACCTGTTACCGTTGATGGCAGAGCAAGGACTTTCCCTTACAGGGATGATGTCATTACCCTTACAGGTCCTGTTACAGGCTCAGGAGTCTGGTCAGATGTAATATATGTGGCAGATGACAAACTGATCGGCCAGTATTTTGAAGTGACCCTCCGGAACTGGAACTATTGTAATCCCTATGATGATCCGAATATTGCAGGCGGACCGAGGGACCGTATCAACGGTGACCATCCGCCGGTGGTAACCACTGCAAGGATTCTGATTGTGCCCTATCCTGATGCAACCATAACACCTGTTGATACCATGTGCGCTAATGCACCACCTGTTTCCCTGACAGCGCATGATCCGGGCGGTGTATGGTCAGGCAGTGGTGTCAGCGGAGACATTTTTGATCCTTCCGTTGCCGGTCCGGGCAACCACACCATCAGGTATGCTGTTACCAACGGTGACGGATGCAGTGATACTGACGAGACGGTTATCACTGTGGTTCCCATACCTGACGCCACTATTCTCACAAGCGGTATTGCCTGTTCGACTGACCCGGTGATTGTGCTTCAGGCCCGTGACCCGGGGGGTGTCTGGTCAGGCACGGGTGTGTCAGGCAATATTTTTTATCCCGCTGTTGCCGGCTCCGGCAATCATACGATAACATACTCGATAACAGATGCTAACGGCTGTACCGATTCGGATCAGGCGATCATCACCGTTGCCACTCCGGATGCCACCATTTTACCCGTTGACACCCTCTGCGAGGACAGTCCTGCCATAACACTTACCGCCCATGACCTTGGGGGCATATGGTCCGGTCCCGGGGTTGTGGGTGACCGCTTCCTCCCGGCGCTTGCAGGGGTTGGCAATCATATTATCAAATATGAGATTCTGAACACTGACTGTATGGCTGGTGATACGGCAGTTATAACCGTCATGGCATTGCCATCCATTATAATCGACGATCCGGGTACAGTCTTTCTCAACGGCCCCCCGGTGACACTTATTGCCTATCCAACCGGAGGGATATGGTCAGGGACGGGTCTAACAGGCAACCTTTTTGATCCGGCCGGGGCAGGTCTGGGCACTCATACCCTTACCTACTCGATACCTCCGGAGAGCTGGGGATGTGAAGCACAACAGAGCATTCAGATACACGTCATTATGCCGCCCATGCCGGTGGCGGACTTCGAAGGCGCAACCTCCGGCTGTGCACCTTTGACAGTTCAGTTTATCAATAAAAGCATTCACGGGGAGAGTTATACCTGGGATTTTGGCGACAGGCAGTATTCGTCAGAGGAGAACCCCGTGCATACCTATTTCGTTCCGGGGAATTACATAATTAAACTGACCGTCCACAACATCGCGGGAGAGTCAACACGTAACGGGATTATCAACGTTTACCAGAATCCTTCGGCAATTTTTGACGCTTATCCTACGAATGTGGTTAATAATGAACAGATAGTGGTGTTTTACAGCTACTCTTATTTTGCCGACTCATGGTTGTGGAAGTTTGGGGATGGGGAGAGCTCAGCCGAAGAGAATCCCTATCACAAATATGAGAGTCCCGGCTCATTTACTGTCTCACTGACAGTGGCAACCTCTGACGGCTGTATTGACTCAGCGGTCATGGAGACGCCTGTGATTGTGGAATGGAAGGATGGGACCTTAAAGTATCCCAATGTTTTCAAATGGAACGAGACAGGGCCTACCGGAGGACAATGGAGTGAGGGTGTATATGCCGGAATGGATAATGTCTTCAGGCCATTTTTCGAGAATGTGATTGAATATAGGCTGCAGATCTTCAACAGGTGGGGAGTACTGATCTATGAGAGTCATGATCTGGCGAAAGGGTGGGATGGCTATTTCAGCGCCGGGAACCTGGCATCTCAGGGGGTTTATGTATGGAAGGCCTCGGGAAGGTATGCCGACGGCGAGTATTTTGACATGGTCGGTGATGTGACGTTCCTTCATTAGTCCTCAGTCTTCAGTTACCAATCGGCAGTCTTACCCAGGCAGTGGGCAATAGGCAGTAGTGAAGGATAAAGGATAAAGGTTAAAAGGATAAAGGATAAAGGTTAAAGTGAGTAGAGTCAGCAGTCGTGAAGGATAAAGGATAAAGGTTAAAGTGAGTAGAGTCGGCAGTCGTGAAGGATAAAGGATAAAGGTTAAAGTGAGTAGAGTCAGCAGTAGGCAGTAGTGAATTGAAGTCAGCAAGACAGCAGGACTTCATGACAGCAAGACCTTCAGACCATAGACCTTCAGTCCGTTTTACCTGTTGGCTTCATCACAACTCCAAGTTTTTTCCGGCCGTCGATCCTGATGGTAAGTGGTTCCGGAAATCTCACATGTCTTATCAAAGCATCCTCGTAAACAGTTTCAGCCGAAGAGAGAAATTCATAATCGACAAATCCGTCACTCATGAACGGGTTAACTGTAAAGTATCCCACTCTGAATGCAGTGAGGTTCTGGAAAAAGTGAGTACCCTGGCTGGGATCGATACGGTAATTTTCGAGTCCCGATTCAACTATCAGCCTTGATGCGGAGATCTGGGGCCATTTAATTGGAATCCCGAGCCAGGGATCACTTGACCCCCATCTGCCCGGACCGATCAGGATATAATGCTTATCATCCCTGAGGAAATCGTCATTCAATTCATTGAGTTTCCCGGCAACCTCAAGGTTTTTTGCAGCATTAAAGTTTTCAGTTCTGACATAGATCAGATCACATATCCCGTCTATTGTTCCGTTTCCGAGAGCTGATTGGGATGAGATGATTGTTTCGCTCTGCGGAATTTTCTCCAGCTTGAATTTTACGGTTTCAAAGGTTTCTACTATAGGCCTTATTTGCAGTAGATTGAACAGGTTAGGCTTTTTTCTTTCAGGGTCAATATTAACCGCAAATTCTATTTCCACCGGATTATTCAGTTGCTGTTGACCGATCTCAAGAATAGTCTTTAGAATTTCAGAAAGCGGGAACAGGTCATACTTCAGTATTTTGGCGAAGGTAATCACCTTCCTTCCTCCCTCCATGGGATCATCTCTGAGCATGTCATCCTGGTAATCGTAGGTGGAGGCAACGAATTTCAGTGACCCGTCATTTTCGGCATCGCTGACCTTCAGTTTAAGCAGGTTAACAGTATCGTCGGTACTGGGGACAAAGCTTGCCGGGTTGAGATCGAGAGCGTAAAATTCCTGCTGGGTCTCCCGCAGGGCCATTTTTGTATCTGACAACTGGATGATCTTTGCGGGGTATTTAGGCGAGAACCTGAGAGAGATACCGCCGTCAACGATGTATTTGCCAAGGCCAAATGCCAGGCTGATAAATCCGTCTTCAGACTTCTCAGGTTCGATGGGGTAAAAGTTAACTGATCTTGCAACCCCTGAGATGGTTGGATAGAACCGGTTTGCATATTGCTGTCCGCATACCTCCTGGAGTACGATACCCATTTTTTCTTCCTCGATGAGGTTATTTGTAGCCTTCATATAATCTTTGCTTCCCTTGAAGAAAACGGAGGCAAAAACACTTTTTATCCCGGTACTCAATAACTCCAGCATGAGGATATCATCATCAGCTTTTGGGATCATGTAAGTAGAATATACCCCGGCGAATGGCTGAAAATGAGAGTCCTCAAGCAGGCTCGAAGATCGGATTGCGACCGGCCCGCTGATTATGGAGATGAAGACGAACAGGTCCTTGTGAATGCGCATGGGGAGTTGTGCCTTTACGAAAGCGTCAAGAATTTCCTTGTCGCTGGCGTCTGACAGGCCAGTTGAGTACAGGTTATTCTGTGCCATGAATTCGTCAAACACATCAGTGCTGAGCACCACGGTACGGGGTATTGAAACAATCGTATCTTCCAGGCTTTCAAAATACTGATTTTGTTTGATGATATAATCCAGGAAGGCCAGGCCGCGGGCTTTGCCTCCCATTGATCCCGCTCCGATCCGGGTAAACGTAAGATATTCATCAAAGTGTTCGCGGTAAAAATCAGCAATGATGCCGTGTCCTTTGTTAAGTCTGAAGTTGGCAATAGTGTCAAATATGAAGCGGCGGGCCTGGTCTATGCTGGCAAAATCGTCAATGCTGACCTCTTTTATGAACTCAGCCAGGGAAAAGAGTGCGCGGGCGTACAGCCATTTTGAAAGATGATTTCTTGACAGGTGGTAACGAAAGGAGTTATCGGGTATATCAAACAGCCTTCGCTGAAAATTCTGCAGGTCTGAAATCCTTGCTATCTCTTTGCCTGTAACAGGATCAGTGAAGATGAAATCTCCAAATGAACAGTGTTTCTTTAGCACTGTTTTCAGATCGAGGGGCAGTGATCTGGAATTGAAATTCACAAAAGCGTCTCCCTGTTCTTCTGTATATTTTTCATTTGCCTGGTCGGCAGATTGTATTATTACGGGAATGTTCGGATCATAATCCTTTATCTGCCTGATAAAATCGCTGATTATTCCGGGAACTCCCGGTTTTTCATTCTTATAGTCCACATCTGCTATGACGCCCAGGAGGCGCATTTTATGTATTTCGAACAGCCGTTGTGCTTCATCATAGCCGGTAGCAAGCAGGATCTTTGGTCTTCCGCGCATCTGCATAAATTTCTGATGCTCATTGAGGCCTTCGGTCATATATTCGCGTGACTGTTCAAGTATTATAGAGTAAAGGTGGCGCAGGATGACGGAAGCCATCCTGAATGAGCCTTCAACCAGCATGATTGACTGTACTCCCTCATATTTGCAGTCTTCGTCCACATTCAGTTTATCCTCTATCAGGCTTATTATGGGTAGGAGGATGTCGGTATTTCCCGGCCAGCTGAAGACATAATCAATTGATGTGAGATCCTCGCTGTTGATTCTGTGGGTAATTTCCCGTGAGTCGGGGGCAAGTATTACAATAGGCTTTTCAGGATATATTTTCTTGATGTTCAGGGAGAGTTCAAACGGATCCTGGTCGCTGATGCTAAGCATATTTATTACCAGGTCTATCTGCCTGTTTCCCAGTACCTCCAAGGCTTTCTCGCCGGAAGTGACATGTACAAACCGGGGAGGATAACGCAGGTGAAATGAGACATAATCATTGAAGACCTTTTCATCAATTTTCCCGTCCTCCTCCATGATGAATGCATCATACCTGCTACAGATGAGCAGCACATACTGAACTCTTTTTTGCATCAGAAGCTCAAAAGAGGTCTCCCTGAAAATGTTTTTCCTGAGCTTGTACATTTTCTGTAATGGATTGATGAAAAAACCTGTTCCTGATCTCCTTGCCGGATGGCCGGATGGCATGATCAGGAACAGGTAACAGGCACTCTTATACGATGCCCTGTGCGAGCATGGCCTCGGCAACTTTGACAAATCCGCCGATGTTGGCCCCGTTGACATAGTTTATATATCCGTCTTTCCCCGTACCGTACTTAACGCATGTAGCATGGATGTCTTTCATGATACGGTGCAATCTGGTGTCAACCTCCTCACGCGACCATGACAGGCGCATTGAATTCTGTGTCATCTCCAGTCCTGAGGTGGCCACTCCGCCTGCGTTTGCAGCTTTACCTGGGCCGAACAGTATCTTATGACGGAGGAAGACATTGACAGCGTCAGGAGTGGAAGGCATGTTTGCTCCTTCAGAGACCACGAAGCAGCCGTTTTTCACAAGCAGTTCGGCATCGGCTCCTGATATTTCATTCTGGGTGGCTGAAGGCAGAGCTACCTGGCAGGCTACTTCCCAGGGTGTTGATTTTCCCTCAACATATTTGCACTTGAACTTATCAGCATACTCCTTGATCCGGCCTCTCTTCACATTCTTCAGGTTCTTTACAAAAGCAAGCTTCTCCTCGTTAATGCCATCAGGATCATGGATATAACCATTGGAGTCTGACATTGAAACCACTTTGGCACCCAGTTGTATTGCCTTTTCAACTGCAAACTGTGCCACATTGCCTGAGCCGGAGACTGTGCATATCTTATTCTTCAGGCTGTCTCCCCTGGTATTGAGCATCTCTTCGGCAAAATAAACCTGGCCGTAGCCTGTTGCCTCAAGGCGGATAAGGCTGCCGCCCCAGTCGAGGCCCTTGCCCGTCAGCACGCCTGTAAACTCATTCCTGAGCCTCTTGTATTGCCCAAAGAGGAACCCGATTTCCCTGCCTCCAACGCCGATATCTCCGGCAGGAACATCAGTATCTGCACCTATATGCCTGAACAGCTCGCTCATGAAAGACTGGCAGAAGCGCATCACTTCGTTGTCAGATTTTTCCTTGGGATCGAAGTCCGATCCTCCCTTGCCGCCACCCATAGGCAGAGTTGTCAGGCTGTTTTTAAGCACCTGCTCAAAAGCAAGGAATTTCAGAATGCCAAGGTTCACGGTAGGATGGAATCGCAGGCCTCCCTTGTAGGGTCCGATGGCACTGTTCATCTCAATTCTGTACCCCCTGTTGATCTGTATCTCACCCTTATCATTAATCCACGGGACTCTGAAGATTATGACTCTTTCGGGTTCAGCCATACGCTCAAGAATTTTTGCCGAACGGTACTTCGGGTTCTCAAGAATAAATGGCATCAGGGACTCGGTAACTTCTCTCACTGCCTGGTGATATTCTACTTCACCGGGGTTTTTGGCGATTATCTTCGCCATGAATTCTTCTACGGGGTTAGACATTGTGGTTTGTTTTTAGGGATTAATGTTTGTAATAAACAAATTTATATAATTATATTTCCATAATTTCCAATAGTCAAATAAATAATAAATGGGTTATTGATTAACTTTCATAAGGATTTACATCTGATAAATAGCCAACCCCCTACTGAACTGACAATGGAAGAGAGATCCAAATGGCAAAAGGAGATGCAGAAGCTTCTGGCTGAAAAGATACAGAGTCAGAAGGGATTATCCATTATTTACACTATTAATAAGATTATCAGCAAAAAAATCAGCGTAGAGGATACACTGCTTGAGATAGTAAAGGAGATTCCAAAGGCCTGGCAGTTTTCCGAATATGCATATGCACGAATAAAATATGACGGCAGGGAGTACCGGCCTGACGATTTCAGGGAGTCACGCTGGATCCAGAAGCAAATATTTGAAACGCATGATAAAAGATGGGGAGCTGTAGATGTGTTCTACACAAAGCAGTTTCCCAGGGCGGATGAGGGTCCGTTTTTAAATGAGGAGAGGCAGTTGCTTGAGAATATTGCCACTATTTTGTGCAACTATCTGAATTCAGGCCTTGCTGCCGGGCAGCAGGAAGATTTTGAGGAGGAGGTATCGGCAAGGCTGGAACAAACACGAACCCTAAGCGAGGAGAAGAATATCGATGAGACTCTCTCCCAGATATGCAGGAATATGCCAAAGTCATGGCGTTATCCTGATTATGCGGTTGCGAGGATTGTTTACGGGGGGAAGGAATACCTTACTTCCGATAAGGATTTTGATGACTTTAAGTGGAGCTTAAAGGAGGAATTTACTACCATAGACAACAATTCGGGCAAGATCGAATTCTATTATCTGAATGGTTTTCCCATTACCGACAAGGATGCTTATCTTAAATCCGAGGGAGTGTTGCTTAGCAACATGGCAAACCTTATTACCGGTTTTTTGAATATCATCAAAGGGAATGAAATTTTAAATCCGGCTGACAGGGAGGACATCAAAGTCAGCGGAGCACGAGGGAATAACAAAATATTTTCTTCCATAAATGAGATCTCGAAACGCTTGAGGAACGGCCTTTCAATTGAAATCACGCTGAACGAGATTCTGGATATTATTCCCAGGGCATTCCGGTATCCTGACCAGACCAGCTGTCGGATTAAATATGATGAGAAGGAGTTTTCATCACCCGGCCTTGTTGAAACACCCCTTTACCTGTATGCCAGTTTCAAGACCATATCAGCCAGGATCGGATCGGTTCAGGTTTACTATACCGGAGAGGTTCAGCCTGGCGAAGCGGAGCCGTTCAGTGAGGAGGAAAAACAATTCGTTGAGACCCTTGCTCTATTGATATCGGGCTTCATTAACCTGATCTACGGGCTTGATACCGTCATTGCCACGGAGATGGGCTTGAAGAAGATCATGTATGAGAAGACGGAGCGCCTGAAGGAGTTATCATGCATTAATCAGACCACTTCAATTCTCCAGGCCGAGAAATCGATTGAGAATGCCCTGAAGCAGATTGTGTATATTATGCCTGATGCCTGGCAATATCCGGAAAGCACTGTTGCCCGGATCAGCTATGGCGGGCAGGATTACACCTCCCCGGGATTTGTTGTAACCAAGTGGCGGCAGCGGCAGCCCTTCCTGACGATAGACGACAAAATAGGGGAAGTGGAGGTATACTACACAAAGGATTTTCCGGATATGCACGAAGGTCCGTTTATGAAAGAAGAAAGGGACCTGATAAATAATATTTCTTCGTTAATATGTAACTATTTAAATTCTCTGCAGGGTGAGGTTGCCATCAGGAAGTACCGGACGGATGAAGAGCTGAAGCAAAAGTTTGAGGCGGCAAAGGATTTTCTTCTGAACAAACGGAAGCTGCTTCAGAATTTCCTGGAGAAGAACAACTACGACCGTGACATTTTTCATGATCTCATGAAATTCAAGGTAAAGGAGATTCTTATCATCTCAAACCTGTATGATGCTTACAGTCTTGAACGAGAAGGCAAATTCTCAGACTACATCCTGGGCGTATATTACCAGCTTAACTTAACCACCATACCGCGCATTACGGGCGTCTCATCATTTGAGGAGGCCCTTGAGAAACTATACCTGAAGCACTTTGACCTGATCATCATCATGGTAGGCGTTGATAAGAAGGCCCCGATGGAGATATCCAAGAAGCTGAAAGCGCTTTACCAGTATATTCCCATCTATCTGCTTCTGAATAACAATCAATACATAGCGTTCTTTCAGGGTGAACAGAAGCGAACGAATCTTATCGACAATGTATTTGTGTGGAACGGTGATTCGCGGATATTTTTTGCAATGGTGAAACAACTGGAAGATTATGTAAATGTAGAAAACGATACCAAGGTAGGATACAGCCGGATAATACTGCTTGTGGAAGATTCAGCCAAATACTATTCACGCTATATTCCATTGCTTTATCACTGTGTGATGGAGCAGACCAGGCGCATCATTGAGGATGTCAGCACCATGGACGAGCTGTACAAGGTTCTGCGGCTCCGGGTGCGTCCCAAGATCCTGATGGCATCAAATTATGAAGAGGCAATCAGGATATTCAACAAATACAAGGAATTTTTTCTCTGCCTGATAAGTGATGTGAAGTTTCAGAAAGATGAAAAATTCGATGAAAATGCCGGGTTTGAGCTTGTACGTGCCATAAAATCCGAGATTCCTGATCTGCCAACAATCATTCAGTCTTCTGACTGGGGGAACGAGAAGCAGGCAAAGGAGCTGAACTGCGTGTTTATTTACAAGAATTCAGATACACTGGCGCAGGACATACGGAACTTTATCAGTTACCACCTGGGGTTTGGCGATTTCATCTACAAGGATGAGACAGGAAGGACTATTGGCACAGCAAAGAACATGAATGAGTTTGAGGAGCAGCTTCACTTTATCCCTACGGAGACACTGCTGTACCACGCCCGGAAAAACCATTTTTCACTGTGGCTTACTGCACGTGGTGAAATTCAGCTTGCCAGGGAGATAGCTCCGAAGAAAATAAGCGATTTTAAGGATGCTGAGTCTCTGAGAGACTACCTGGTTGCTGTGGTTAAGAGACTCAAATACGAGAAAAACAAGGGTAAAATTGTTGAGTTTGACGAGACACTGATACTGGAGGAGAGCAATATCATTCAATTATCTCCCGGAGCTCTAGGGGGAAAGGGGCGGGGGCTGGCATTCATTCACACCCTGATTTACAATTTTGATATCTCGAACTTTGTACCCGGTATAAACATCAGGGCTCCCAGGACCTTTATTATCGGCACCAATGAGTTTGAGGATTTTCTGGATAACAACAAGCTGAGGAACAGGGTCTATTCAGAGACCAGTTATGAGACAATCAAAAAGCTGTTTATAGAAGGAAGTCTTTCACCTGCTCTGGTGGCAAAACTGCGCATCATTCTGGGAAAGATATCGAAGCCTCTGGCTGTACGCTCCTCGGGGCTTTTTGAAGATTCACTGATGCAGCCCTTTGCCGGGATTTTTGAAACCTATCTGCTTCCGAATATCAATGAAGATATTGAAATCCGGCTTACTCAGTTAATGGATGCCATCAAGCTGGTCTATGCATCAATATACTCTGACACCGCACGGGGATACATCAGTGCCATCAACTACAAGATTGAAGAAGAGAAGATGGCAGTTATCATTCAGGAGGTTGTGGGTGAGCAACATGAAAACACCTATTATCCTCATATAAGCGGCGTCAGCCAGTCTTACAACTATTATCCCTATGGCCATATGCAGCCCGAGGACGGTTTTGCCGTACTTGCTGTAGGCCTGGGTACTTATGTTGTTGAAGGTGAAAAGGCGTTCCGGTTCTCTCCAAAATACCCCAACCTGGAAAATAATTCTCCCAAAGATCAATATCTTAATTCCCAGGTCGAGCTTTTTGCCGTTGACCTCAACAAGAAGGAGTTTAACTTGCTTGAGGGTGATACCGCAGGGCTGGTCCGTTTAAGCATTGAGGATGCGGAGCGCCACGAAGTCATAAGGCACTGCGCTTCGGTCTATTCGGCAGAGAGTAAGACAATTTTTCCGGGAATAGACAAGCCCGGCCCCCGTATCATCAATTTTGCCGATATCCTTAAGTATGATTATATCCCGCTGGCCAAATCGCTGACTGAGATTCTGGATATTGTCAAGGAGGCGCTTGGCACGCCGGTGGAGATCGAATTTGCAATTGACCTGACAAGGGACAGTGATTATAAGGCCTCGTTCTACCTGCTGCAAATCAAGCCGATTATAGGAGCAACGCTCGACTATGACGTGAATATGGATGAGATCGACAAATCCCATATTCTTTTATATACTGAAAAGAGCATGGGGAATGGCATGATCAGCAATATTCAGGATGTGATTTATGTTGACAGGGATCTTTTTGACAAGTCCAAAACGCTTGAGATGGCAGCAGAGATTGACGGCTTCAATGATGAGATGATCAGCAGCGGCAGGCAGTATATTTTGCTGGGTCCGGGGAGATGGGGAACGCGCGACAGGTGGATAGGGATACCGGTCACATGGCCCCAGATCTGCAATGCAAAAATCATTATTGAGACCAGCCTTGAGGATTTTCCTCTGGACGCCTCATCCGGGTCGCACTTTTTTCACAATGTCACCTCTATGAATGTCGGCTATTTTTCCGTTCAGCATAATCAGAAGAACTCAGTCATAGACTGGGATATTCTTAAGAAACAGAAGGTTCTCAGACAGGGGAAGTATGTAACGCATGTTCAGTTTAAAAACAACCTGACTGTGAAAATGGACGGGAAGAAGAGGATTTCCGTCATCACATGGGAATAAAAGTCTGTAAAGTCAGAAGGATTTGTGATTTGCGATTTGTGATTTGCGATTTGCGATTTTTGATTAAATCGACAATCGAAAATCTGAAATTGAAATTTTCTCTTCACTACTGCCTACTGCCTACTGCCTGCTGCCTAACCGGTTAAAGGTCCTTCTGGAAAATCCTGAATTTCTTGACAACCTTGCAGCCGATCCTTTCGTATTCACCTCGCATCCTGAGATTATCTTCCAGCACGAGATGGCTGTCGAGGCTTTCCATCCGGCTGTTAATGCCATCCTGGAGTATTTTGACTCCCATCAGCACATCAATACCCTTGCCCCTGAATTCCTTCCTGACTCCGCCGAGCATCATTATAAGCTTCTTTGACCTTTTTGATTCCCTGAGGACCTTTAGTATCCCAAAGGGCAGCAGTCTGCCCCGGCAGGCTTTTATTCCGTCACTGAGGTCAGGCAATCCAATGGCAAACCCGATCAACTGCCCATCCTTCTCAACCACCTTGATGAATTTCGGATCAATTATAGGCATGTAACGTGCCGCAAAATCTGATTTTTCCTTGTCATTGAGCGGTACGAAGCCGTATATCTCAGAAAATGTGTCATTCATTAGTTCCAGGACACGAAGAATATATGGTTTGAGTTTTTTCTTTGTCGGGAACTCGGTAATTGTAAATTCCTGAGTCCTGTTTATTCTTTCAAGCACCCTCTCATAAACAACAGGAAACTCCTTCGGCATATCGCCGAGGTAATTCACCAGGTCGATCTTTTTAGCATATCCCTCATTTTCAATTAGTTTAACCATGTATGGGGAATTGTTGGCGCTGGTGATGAACTGCGGGTATTCAAATCCCTCAATCTGGAATCCCTGCGGATCCTTATCTGAGAAACCGAGCGGGCCCACCAGTTTGGTCATGCTGTTCTGCCTGGCCCAATCCTCTATCCTGCTTATAAGAGCATGAAAAACGTCACCGTCGTCATAACACTCCATGAAACAGAACCTGCCATGAGTCTCGTTGTTAATCTCGTTATATCTTCTGTTGATCAGACCCATGATCCTGCCTGCTGGTTTACCGTCCCTGAAGGCAAGGAGCAGCAAGGCATCGGCATAGCCGAAAGATTTGTTTTTCTTTTTATCATACAATTCCCACTCATCCATGTAGATGGGTGGCAGCCAGTCAGGTTCATTCCTGTGGACCTTTTCAGGCAGATAGATGAAGTCACGGAGATCCCGTCGTGAAACGACTTCCTTAACAATAATTTCGCTCATGTATCAATAAGATTGGCCGTAAACAAATATAGTCTATCATTTGCTTTGCGCTTCCTTTTTATCAATTTCATCAGCCACGCGCAGCAATTTATGAGTATCCATGATATTGACAATGAATATAGCTACTACCAGAACGCCTGCCGAATAGATAAGCGAGTCGGGAATAAATACTTCAGCCACCAAACAGGCGCCCACGGCTATCCTTACTTCGGTAGGGCCCACTTTACCCGAGTCAATTGAATATTTGCCGGTGATCTTATACCTGATCAGGGCAAGGATCATTTCCCAGGCATACATTGTCACGAAGCCGTAACCAAAAACCTCCCAGATACCGTCAATATAAATGATATAGCCAAGGCCGATCAGGATAATGCTCAGCCAGTCGATTGTGATATCAAGAGTAAAGCCATACTGTTTCCTGGGTTTTTTGCGGTAATAGGCAAGTCTGCCGTCGAGGGAGTCTCCGAACCAGTTGATTAAAAAACCCAGGAGTCCGAGCAGAAGGTAAGTTCTGCTGACATAGGCAGCCAGCAAAAAACTGCCAAAAACTATTATATACCCGAAGAATCCGATTCCGGTAAGAATGTTGGAGGTGATCCAGGCCGGTATTCGCTGGACCAGCCACGCGATTGCCCGCTGTTCCTGTTTTTTAAGCAGGTTAGTCCTGGTCCTGTCACCGAAAACTGAATTTAAGATATCGCTGGTCTTCATTGAAAGTCGTGTTTTTCCTTGCTTTTTATCCTCAGTCATCCCGGTAAGTATTTATTGATTAAGATTAATCAATTTATGCGGAACAAAGCTATTCGGGAGGGGCATTTCGTAAACCATTTTCCTCAGGAAGGCCCCAAGCGATACGGGATCGGGAAACTGTTTCTGCTCATCCACGGTTATTAATCTCCCGACACCGATTCGTGGTTCCTGGAGGGTCTTGTTAAATACCTCCGACGGGAGCCTGAGCAGGCGGATCCGCCAGTTGATTAGGCCGAGAATATAGAAGAACGCGGAATTTTTGTCGAAGAAGCGTACCGGTATTATGGGGACCCTTACCGAGTGTATCAGGTGAAGGATGCTTGCCTGCCAATTTCTGTCCCGTACCCGGAGTTTCCCGGGGCTGAAGTCCGAGACGGCGCCGGATGGGAAAAATCCTGCCGGGTGGCCGTTGTGCAGATGATTGAGGGTATCACGTATTCCCTTTATGCTGGCGGCTTTCACGCCGGTCTTTTTATTACCTGCCGGGACTACTGAGATGAAATTATCGTCGAGAGTCCTGATCATGGACAAAATCCTGTTAACCATGAATTTATAGTCGGGTCTGATGGCTGCGAAAAGGTCTATTGACATAATTCCGTCGAGGCCTCCGTAGGGATGGTTTGAGACGGTGATGAAGGCCCCTTCGGGCAAAGAGCACAGTCGTTCTGCGTTGCCAACCACATAGTTGACGCCCAGATCATCAAGGAGTCCTGAAGTAAAAGCGGCTCCACTGTATTTCCCGGAGTTGTCATATATATTATTTACCTTATCAATTGACAGCATCCGCATGATAAATTCGGCGCGGCGGTGCCCTTTGTCGCCTCTGAAAAGGAAAGAGAGGGCCTCGAAGTCTTGTGGCTCAACAACCTTCATATCAGTCTACACAAATTTATAAATATTCCCCGATACCTGCAGACCGGAGAAAATAATTGGATGGAATGGACTGGCTAACGGAAATAGCCTTCGTGAACACGCAGTACAGCGGATTGATGAACTCAGATATGCCGCTGAAGGTCCGGTCAATGTATCCGGGCTCAGGTGAAAATGATATAAAAATGTATATTTGGGGTATGATCCGCAGCAGAAAGGAGTTTTTCTCCTGCCTGTACGGATGAGATTTAAGAATTAAAACAACCAGGATTCCTATGAAAAAATTTACCAGGCTTGCTACCGCTGCGGCATTAATGACAATGATCGGCATGACCGCATGTTCCACAACACCGACCGATATGACAAAAGCGAATATCATTCCCAAGCCGGTATCGGTTGAATCAACCGGCAAAACGTTTACCCTTTCCGGGCGAACCGGCATTTACGTCAGCGGCCCTTCAGAGGAGCTGGCTCCCATAGGTCAGTACCTGTCAGACAAGCTTTCTCCTTCAACCGGGCTGGTTATCAAGGTGATCACTGACGGCAGCAGACCGGGCAGGGGAGACATCCTTCTGGAACTGTCGGAGGCTGATTCCGACCTGGGTGAAGAGGGTTACGAACTTGTGGTCACAGACAAACTATTGAAAATTAATGCAAACAAACCTGCCGGTCTGTTTTACGGCATTCAGACTGTCAGACAGCTTCTGCCGGCAAGGGTAGAGATGGGCACGTTGCAGGATGGGCCCTGGGAAATACCCACGGGAACGATCCGCGATTATCCACTCTATTCATACCGCGGCGCAATGAGTGATGTTTCACGCCATTTCTTCGGTGTGGAAGATATAAAGACCTTTATTGATCAGATGGCAACATACAAGATGAATATGTTGCACCTGCACCTTTCAGATGATCAGGGCTGGAGAATCGAGATCAAGTCGTGGCCCAACCTTACTGCTCATGGAGGCAAAACGGAAGTAGACGGCGGTGAAGGCGGTTTCTATACCCAGGAGCAGTATTCGGAGATAGTGAAATATGCCCGTGAGAGGTTTGTAACAATCATTCCCGAGATTGACATGCCGGGACATACAAACGCAGCCCTCTCTTCTTATCCGGAATTAAATATCGGAGGCAAGGCCCCCGAACTTTACACGGGAACAAATGTAGGGTTCAGTACCCTTGACACTAAGTCGGAGATCACCTACAAATTCATTGATGATGTTATCCGTGAACTGTCAGAACTTACTCCCGGTCCGTACATTCACATCGGAGGCGATGAATCTCATGTAACAAAGCTGGAGGATTACATTCCGTTCATCAACAGGGTTCAGGATATTGTAGTTTCTCACGGAAAGCAGGTGCTTGGCTGGGATGAGATTGCGCTTGCCACACTGAAGCCCAACACCGTTGTTCAATTCTGGGCAAGGGCTGACAATGCCATAAAAGGTGTGAACCAGGGAGCAAAGGTCCTCATGTCACCGGCCAAATATGCATATCTCGATATGCAGTATGATTCCACCAGCATCTTCGGTCTTCACTGGGCGGGCTTCATAGAGCTTGATCACGGATACAACTGGGATCCTGCCACGCTGGTGCCGGAAATCAAAAGGGAGAATATTATAGGGATAGAGGCGCCCCTGTGGTCCGAAACAATATCAGACAGAAAGGAAGCCGAGTACCTCCTTTTCCCGCGCCTGCCGGGTTATGCCGAGATAGGGTGGACCCCTGCGGAGATGCGCAACTGGGATGAATACAAGGTTCGCCTTGCATCTCACGGTCTGAGGATGCATGCAATGGGCATAAACTTCTACCAGTCGGAGATATTGGAGTGGGGGCTTCCGCTTCAGGAGGAGAGCCCTGCAGTTGAGTAACTGCAATAAGAAACAAGGTTCAGGTGTCACAATGTTCAGAAAAAAATTCAGGATGAAGAATGAGTTTATTCTAACGGGTATGATGTTGCTGGTTGCATGCAATGGCAACAGGGTCAGCGACGTGCCGTCAGCGGCAGTACAAGCAACACAGGCGGTACAGGAATTTAGTGCCGCCGGTAAAAAGGTTGTGGTATATACAACCGCCGATGGTACTGACCTGAGATTATCGGCAACAGACACGCTGACGTTTTCAGACTTCGGGCAGCCGCCTGAGACACAGCCCTCGCTGTTCCTTGATCCGGAACACAGGTTCCAGACCTTTATCGGGATAGGAGGCGCATTTACCGATGCCTCTGCAGAAACATGGGCAAAGCTGCCGGCAGAGAAGCAGGAGGAACTTATTAAGGCCTATTTTGACCCGGCTTCAGGTATAGGTTACTCGTTTGGCAGAACCAATATGAACAGCTGCGATTTCTCGAGTGACATGTACACCTATGTGGAGGAGGGCGACAAGGAGCTGAAAACCTTCAGCATTGCCCATGATGAGAAGTATAAGATACCCATTATCAGGGAAGCACTGAAAACAGCTGGAGGGACCCTCCCTCTGTTTGTCAGCCCCTGGAGTCCGCCCGCATGGATGAAGGACAATAATGACATGCTGTTCGGAGGGAAGCTTTTACCGGAGTACTACCAATCATGGGCTGATTATTATGTTAAATACATCCAGGCTCTTGAACAGAGCGGAGTGCCCGTCTGGGGTCTGTCAGTACAGAATGAACCTATGGCAAGGCAGACCTGGGAGAGCTGCATTTATACAGCAGAGGAGGAGAGGGATTTCATAAAGAATTACCTGGGTCCGACACTTCACAAAAACAATATGGCCGGTAAGAAGCTCATTGCCTGGGACCATAACCGTGACCTCATCTATTACAGAGCAGCAGGTATTCTGAGTGACCCGGAGGCGGCGAAGTACGTCTGGGGTATAGGCTTTCACTGGTATGAGGTTTGGACCGGCGGAAGACAGTATGAAAATGTAAAACGGGTGGCTGAGGCATTTCCGGAGACGAACCTGCTGCTCACCGAGGCATGTCATTATCCGTTCAGCTGGGAGACAATAGACCAGTGGAAGTGGGGAGAGTTGTACGGAGAGAATATGATCCACGACTTCAACAACGGTGCGGTGGCATGGACAGACTGGAATATTCTGCTTGATGAGACCGGAGGCCCCAACCATGTCAAAAACTACTGTTTTGCCCCTGTTCATGCCAGGGTTAACGAGGGAACGCTGCATTACATGAACTCATATTATTACATCGGTCATTTTTCAAAGTACATAAGACCGGGAGCAGAGCGAATCATCAGTTCATCAAGCAGGGCCCAGCTGCTGACCACAGCCTTCATCAATACTGACGGCACAATAGCCGTGGTTGTAATGAATCCGACTGATCAAGAGATAAGCTACAGGCTGTATATAGGGAATCAGGCTGCTGTCACTACCAGTCTGCCTCACTCGATAGCCACCCTTACAATAATGGATATGTAACAGTCGCGGATTTGCCGCAATTTGCAGGTTTTGACCTTGAAAGAAACCAATAACCGAAATTGCCATGGAGAATCACAGAAAATGGGTTTTCATTGTTAATCCGGTAGCAGGCAACGGTTTTGCACTGACCCTGGTTGAAAAGATCAGACAGGAGATTGCCCTCCGCAACATGGATGCTGACATTGTCTTCACTGAGAGGAAAGGCCATGCCACCCAATTGTCAGAGCACTATGCCGCAAACGGATACAACTGCATCGTAGGTGTGGGTGGAGACGGTACCATGAATGAGATTGCTGTGCCCCTTGTTAACAGGAAGGATATAAATATCGGATTGATTGCCGGGGGCACGGGCAATGATTTCATTCAGATAACCGGGTTTCCCGACCGTTTCAGTGATAGTGACTGGGAGATGTTTTTCAATGTTAATGTGATGCCCATGGATGTGGGTACATGCAACGGGAAGATCATCCTGAATGGCCTTGGACTGGGATTTGACGCACAGGTGGCTTCGGAAAATTACACTGAATCAGGTGAGGTTAAACCTGGTGGCAAGAGTAAATATATCTGGCATATTTTAAAAACATTGTTTGCCTACAAGGAAAAAAGGATGACAGTGATCTGTAACGGGTCAACTCATGAGACCGACTGTTTCATGAACACCGTTGCCAACGGCAGGAGATTCGCGGGATCGTTTTACCTCACTCCAGATAGTATCGCCAATGACAGTCTGCTTGACGTCTGTGCGATCAAAAGACTATCCCTGTACCAGAGGCTCCGGATACTGCTTATGGTACCGGCCGGGACACATGTCAATGATAAGCGGGTAAGCTACTACCAGACGGATAAGCTGGTGCTTGAGTTCCCCTCACGGATGCCTTACCATATTGACGGGGAACTATATTTCGGACAGCATTTTGAGATGGGTGTCATTCCCGGAGCCCTGAACATTATTTATAATCCCGCGGGTAAACATTTTTTCAAAGTCGAACAGGAGGAGAGTGTTTCCACGGATGAGAAGGAGATAATTCAAAGACTGTCAAACCTGTCGAGAAAACCGCCATGTCCGGGAATAAGCCTGGAGAAGTCCTTTACATTGTATTTTCTTTTGTAAACTGATTTGGCCGCATCGCCGGCAAATGCAAACACAACCACTACGGCAGCGGTGAGGATGACCCCGGAGAAGGCAATATTCGAAATTAAATGCCTGAATACAAGCGAGCTAAGTATAGCCACTGAGGCACCCCCAATAAAACCCTCGACGGTTTTGTTGGGACTTATTTTAGGGAAAAGTTTTATTTTTCCAAAGAGCTGACCCGTCACCTGGCTGAAGCCGTCAAAGATGCAAAGGATGAGAAAAGCGTACATTATCAGGCCCTGATCCATTCTGCTGAAAGAGATGAAGCCTGCGGAAAGGACTGCCAGTATGATCATTGCAGTCAGGAAGAAGATTTTATGGCGATATCCGGATTCCAGGAAGAGTTTCGCCACCTCAAGGAATCCGGCAGCAATTATTAAAATTGCAATATACCTGAAGAGCTTAACATCAAGGGCTATACTGAAGAACAGAACACTTGTTATGATGAAGTAGGTAAAGTGTTTAATCCAGGCCCTGCGGGCCACCTCCCGCTCCTTTTTCCTGTTGATGATCCATATTCCTGCGGTGCCCAGCGCGAAATATGAGATGATTATTATATAGGCTGTCAGGTACATATGATTATCTCATGAGTTATGTGATCTGTTCATCTGGTAAATATCATCAGGATACCAAAGATGATCATGCCAATTGCGTACCAAGTGCGTATGGGACCTTCTGCGCGTTCGAGCTTAATGCCGTTAAGCAGCCTGGGACCCAGGATTGACCCTATGATGGTGCCGGCAGTCAGAAAATAGACCTGTGTCAGGTCAATATCACCCACCAGGAAGTGAGCTCCCAGGGCTGACGCCGTATTAACCATTACCACCATGAGTGATGTTCCTATCACCATCTTAACAGGTATGCGCATAGCGAACATGCCCGCCTGAACCGGCGTTGCCCCGCTAGTTCCGAAGGTGGCGGTAATTATGCCGGCGATGAAACCGAAGAACGAACCTGTTGCGATTTTGCCGAAGCGTGAGCTTTCGGGTTTAATGATTCCGTTTGCCTCATCCCTTTTCTTTTTCCAGGCACTGATAATCATCTGCAGAGCAATCAGGATGATATAGATACCCCAGCTTACCTTCAACTGCTGGGCGGTTATCAGGCTGGTGATGCTTGCCCCGGAAAGCGCACCCAGGACACCCGCGGCCGCGAAGATCATGCCGGTACGGATCTTTGTGTTCCCGTTGCGGTAGTGTGCAAACGACCCGATGATGCATATCGGGAGTGTCGCGGCCAGAGATGTGGCAAGGGCGATGTTGGCCGGGACCCCGAACAGCAGCGTCAGCAAAGGGATGAAGAAGAAGCCCCCACCTCCTCCAATTAAGGTGCCTATCAGTCCGACAATAAATCCTATAAGCGGATACCAGAGATAGCTGTTGTCAAATGCGGAGTGAAAGATCATGGTCTCTTATCCTTTTCTGCCTTCTGTGCCTTCAGAACCCAGTAAAGCCCTTTGACATTCGATTGCATTTCGGGTATAATCATTTGTATAGCAATGTGTTCTATGGCTCCGATAATTGCCCAGGTGATGACCAGGTAATAGAATGGAGCATAGAAGCCCAGCGTGAAAAGACAAATGATGAAGGCTCCCTGTATATAGCCTCCGATCTTGGTGATATAGAGATGAAAACTGGGAAATTTTCTGAATTTAATGAGTGAAATAATCACTGTCAGTGCCAGCATACTTACAAATACTATGAAACTTACCAGATGAGGCCTGAAGTCATCCATTTTGAAAACAAGCAGGCCTGTGAAAGCAAGGAGGTAATTGAAATTGTCGGCAAAGGAATCGAGTTTTGCGCCTGTCTCTGATTCCATATGGAACCGCCTGGCAATATAACCGTCAATTATATCAGAGACGAGGTTTATGATAAGGAAGACAGCGAAGAGTTTTTCGTTTCGTGCAAATATGAAATAAAGGATAAATGGGACTGCCAGTAACCGATATGATGTTATCAGGTTCGGGATTGTAAAAAGGTCATTTTTTTTCATCAGATATTATCCTGAAAACCTCCAGGCTCAAGGGTTGTGAATTATAATACTGATCAAGGCTATACAAATATGGATAAAAAATCCATATTGTTTATCACAGGTCTGATTATTGGTTTCTGCAAGCCGGGCTGGCACGGCAGGGCTCACGGCGAAACTCCCTGTCCAGGCAGGGGGTCATAGCAGGTCTCACCATCCCGGCGTGGCTCACGGCAAAACTCCCTGTAACGGCAGCCATTTAAGAGTTAAAATTCCTGTTTAGCTCGACAGGGTCCGGGAAATTGAGTAATTTTATAGGGCAGTTCCTGTTGAAGGGAGCGCAATCGTTCAAGTCGGAATAACCATGATTCATATGAAAAAGCCAATGGTTCTGATATTAATGGTTCTGACCGTCTCCTGCGGTACCATCAAGAAATCCTCACTTCCACCTGAGGAAGACGAGCTGCTGATAACACGCAAATATGTAGGTGAGTACATTGAGCATCGCCAGACCGGTCCTGAGAATTATGACGGCCCCAACATGATCTGGGTAAAAAGCTCTATGGAAGATGTTTACGGTAAAATATCAGCCTACGGCAGGAAGTGCGAATTTGCTGAAGGAGACAGGTTATATATCAGAAGGACATTTTACAGTCCGGGGATTGTTGCCGGGTACTGGGTTTACACCCTTGAGAATGATGCCTCAGTCTCATACAGGGCAACCGATCTGCAGCATGACAAGGTAGTCTACATCAGGACCTGGTTTGAGTAATCTGGCAGTACAGTGCTGTTCATTTTGCGGGTGTGAATTGAAATTTGATATATTTAAATCTTCAAAACTGGAATCATAATTGTTTGTGATTTCCCGGAAGCCTCCAGAAGATGAACAGCATAATTGTAACGACATTTCAAAAGTTCGACAGGTCCCAGAGCCTTGGTGGATTGTTGCTTTTTGGTGCAACAATAGTGGCGCTGATATTTGCCAATACCGGTCTCAGTGATTTTTATGATACCATAAGGGAGACGGTATTTGGAATAGAGGCCGGTAGCTTTAGTCTCAAAAAGCCTTTTATAATCTGGGTCAACGATGGTCTGATGGCCATCTTCTTCTTCATGATCGGGCTTGAGATCAAGCGGGAGTTGATGATAGGAGAATTAAATACCCCGGCTAAGGCTGCGCTTCCACTCATTGCTGCTGTTGGCGGCATGGCAGTACCGATTGTATTTTATATTATCCTGAACAACAACCCACTGGCATCTCACGGATGGGGCATTCCAATGGCAACTGACATTGCCTTTTCACTTGCAATCCTGAAGTTTCTTGGCAAAAGGGTACCGGTCGGGCTTAAGGTTTTCCTGGCTGCCATTGCCATCATTGGTGATATCGTGGCGGTGCTGGTAATTGCCCTTTTCTACAGTAGGTCAATCGACTGGATGATGCTGTTATGGGCCGCCATTCCCATTTCCGTCCTTGTGGTCATTAACCTGATGAACCATTTCCCCAAGTATCTTCATCTCCTTTGCGGTATTGTTATATGGTACTGTTTTCTCAAAGCGGGTATTCACCCTACCATTGCAGGCGTATTGCTGGCATTTACCGTACCCCTGAGGCAGAAGACTGATGTGAAGACATTCAGTATTAAGCTCTTTGAGATTGCGGATGAGATTAAGGAGACCTCTGCCACAGAGGCACCCCTTCTTACATCTGATCAGATGGAGCAGATCGACGACATTGAGGAATGGGTGGAGAATGTACAGTCACCTTTGCAGCATATTGAACATGTGCTGCAGAACTGGGTAGCATATCTTATTATGCCTCTCTTTGCCTTTTTCAATGCGGGAGTGGCCTTCAGTGCCGGAATGCAGCCTGATCTGCCCCTGATTTCTAGCCTGGGGCTAAGTCTTTTCCTGGGAAAGACACTTGGAGTGACGTTGTTTTCATATGCAAGTATCAGGATGAAATTTGCCAGCCTGCCTCCCGGGGTATCCTTCGGGCAGATTTTCGGCACTGCCATACTTGCCGGAGTAGGCTTCACGATGTCAATGTTCATTGCCAACCTGGCCTTTTCAGATGCTCCTGTGCTGATGGACTCGGCCAAGATAGGAATACTTTCAGGTTCACTGGTCTCAGGTGTCGCCGGCTACCTTATGCTGAGATTCTGCCGTCAGGGTAACAGTCAGATCATCAGCGTGTGAAGATCATGCAGGACAAAAGCCGGGATCTCTATTTTATTGCCATTATCCCTCCCCGACCGTTGCTTGATGAGATTCGGGTGATCAAAGAAAGGTTCCGTGACAGGTTCGGTGCCGGACACGCACTGAAGTCGCCGGCCCACATAACCCTTCAGATGCCGTTTAAAAGAGTCTCGACATTTGAAGAGAAGATTTCGACAGCATTGAGAAGATTTGCCTCAGATGAAAAGAGTTTCGGTGTTGATCTTGATGGTTTCGGAGCCTTTCCTCCGAGGGTTATCTATATCAAAATTATCAACCCTGAACCTGTACGCAGCCTGCACAGCCGCCTCAGGGATGTGCTGTTTTCGGAGCTAGGTTTCAGCCAGGAAGAGACAATGGCAGATATTAAGCCTCATATTACGGTTGCTACGAGAGATCTTACGAAAGCAGAATTCAGTGATGCCTGGCCTGAGTTCAGTGAGGGGAAATTTGCCGGTAAGTTCGAAGTCAACAATATTTTTCTGCTGAAGCACAACGGCCGGAGCTGGGACATCCTGGAAGAGTTTCCTTTCGGAGAGAGATGAAGCGAAGAACATTCATATCAGGAGGGGCTGTTGCCGCAGCCGGATGGATGGCAACGGGCCGGTTGCCGCTCTTTGCAAAAGCCGGACCTGGCGCTGGCATGGTCACAAGCGCAATCGGACTGTATGATTTATTCATTGACCCCGGGGCCTCTTACCGCCCCTTCGTCAGATGGTGGTGGAACGGCAACAAGGTGGAGGCTGCCGAGCTGGTGAGGGAACTACGTTTACTTAAGGAGGCTGGTATCGGAGGTGTGGAGATCAACCCGGTTCAGTTCCCATCACGTTCCCCGGGTGATGATCTTGGGAAACCATCACTGCAGTGGCTCAGCAAGAAGTGGCTGGCAATGCTGAAGGTTGTGTTTGATGAGGCGAAGACCCTGGGGATGACCTGCGACCTGATTGTCGGTTCCGGATGGCCCTATGGGAGTGAGGACCTTGAAGAGGAGGAGCGGTCACGCATTGTGACCGTTGCTGCAAGAAAGGTCAGTGGCCCCATTGACATTTCATTCTCCAGGGATGAGCTTTTCACAGAGGCTGACCCGGCTGTCAGCTCGCCCTGGCACGGGCGCAGGCATAAACTGCTCTCTCTGTCACTTGTGCCCGATCCGCTGTCATTACCTGAAGAGATTACCGATTTGTCGGACAGGATTGGCGAGGAGTATTTTAACCTGTTTATTCCCGAGGGTGATCATGCCCTTTATGCCCTTGTAGAGACATCGGGGTTCATGGAGGTCATCAACGGTTCTCCCGGAGCCAGCGGACCGGTACTTGATCATTACAGCGAGGCTGCAGTCAAGAGATACCTCAATCACATGTCTGACACTGTGGAAGGATTTACGGGACCTCTTTCAGAACACCTGCGGGCGCTGTTCACTGACAGCATGGAGCTGGAGGGCTCAAACTGGACCTCGGATATGCGGGATGAGTTTTTAAGAAGACGAGGATATGACATCTTTCCTAACCTGCCTTTTATTCTCTTCAGGACCGGGGCCATGGGCAATGTCACTGATTTCGGGTATGGTGCTGTCAGGGAGCCGGGTTTTGAGGAGATGATCATGCGTATGAGGTATGATTTTGAATTTACCAGGGCGGAAATGCTTGAAGAGAGGTTCCTGAAGACATTTTCATCCTGGTGCAGGGAGCTTGGGGTCAGGTCACGGATGCAGGCCTACGGACGTGGTTTCTACCCGCTGGAGAGCAGCATGGCAGTTGACATCCCTGAGGGGGAGTCGTGGACCATGAACTGGCTGAAGCACCGTATAGGGGAGGAGATGCCTGAGAGTGACTACAGGAGGGGCAGGGCCTATACGATGGTCAATAAGTACGTCTCATCGGCGGCACATCTGAGCGGGAAGAGACTGATCAGCTGCGAGGAGATGACCGATACCTACACTGTCTTCAATACGTCACTCGAAAACCTGAAGATCGGCAGCGACCAGAGTATAATATCAGGGATAACCCATTCCATTTTCCACGGATTCAATTATTCGCCACCGGAGGCGCCATGGCCCGGCTGGATAAGATACGGAGGCTACTTTAGTGAAGACAACAACTGGTGGCCCCATTTCCCTCTGCTGAATCTGTACAAAGGGCGACTCTCTGCCCTGCTGCAGAACTGTGACATGTATGCTGATATAGCTATCCTCCCGCCGACAGCGGATATGTGGAGCCGTATTGGAATGCAGAATGAACCTTTCCCCTCGGTTCTGCACGCTGAATACCTCTCACTTGTCTGGGAGGCCATTGTCAGGAACGGCAGCGGGTGCGACTATGTGTCCGAGAGGATACTCGTTGCCTCGGAGGTAGAAAAGGGGTTCATAACATACGGACCCCGGAAGTATCACACAATCTTCCTGGTTCAGGTTGAAAGCCTGGAACCTTCCACTGCAGATAAACTGCTTGAGTTCGTCCGTTCAGGAGGAAGGGTTTTCTGTATAGAAACCTCTCCTTCGAAATCCGTCGGTTGGCAAGACCACGATGAGAGAGACAACCATGTAAATTTAACTTTTGAAAAGCTGAGAGCATACCCGGAGCGGTTCATAATGCTTAAAAAGCCTGAAAATGACTATATAAGTTGGTACAGAGATGTACAGAAGCAGTACCAAATATTGCCATATTTCAGAATTGATAATCCCGGTCCCTTCCTGATGCAGACGAGGTACAGTGCGGATAACGGGTCTGAATATATTTTCATTATTCACTCGCATCTCCATGATTCACATCAGACTCGGATTGAGTTTTCAAAAGAAGTATCGCGCCGGAAACGCTGTTCGGTATGGGATCCTGAAACCGGTAAGCGCAGCAGGGTAAATCTGGACGGAAATAACGGCATTACTCTTGATCTTGGACCGGCAGAATCATTACTTTTCGTATTTGACCGTGAAACTGTACCAGATGAATGGAGGCCTCTGCCAGCCGCCGGCGAGGAGATGCATGAGCTTGCAGGAGCCTGGCGGGCGGAATTCAGGCACTGCCGCGACGGCTCTGTGAAAGAAGTTGAGATGGACAGGCTGACGGATCTGAAAGAGATGCCGGATTATGTCCACTTTTCGGGAACCATAGTCTATTCCAAAAGGTACAGGCTTGAAAAGTCCGTGAGCCTGGTACTCAATCTCGGCAAGGTATATGGCACCTCAGAGCTCATCATAAACGGAAACAGATGCGGGGTAAAATGGTTTGGCCGCAGGATATTTGATATAGGGAAGTATATCATCGCGGGCGACAATCTGATTGAGGTTATTGTGACTACCTCCATGGGAAACTACATGAAATCACTTACTGACAATCCGGTTGCACAGTATTGGACCAATGCAGGTACCAAGAACCAGCCGCTCCAGTCGATGGGTATGACCGGTCCGGTCACTTATTATAACATATGATATGAAAAACAGGAAACTCTTTTTGTCACTTATCCTTCTTGCATCCATGCTTCAGCTTGCGGCAAAGGATTACAATGCATCAATGTTCGGAGTCAGATCGAACGGTACCACCCTCAATACAAATTCCATACAGAGGGGGATTGACTATATCAGTGAGAACGGTGGTGGGCGCCTGGTCTTTTATGTAGGCAGGTACCTTACGGGAACCATCTACCTGAAATCGAATGTTACCATTCATCTTGAGGAGGGTGCGATACTCGTCGGTTCAACCACTCCGTTCGATTATGAGAGGAATTATAACTGGACCGCGCTCATCTTTGCGCTTGACCAGAAAAATATCGGGATCACCGGCAAGGGTGTTATTGACGGTCAGGGGTTCCAGGTGGCATATAACCTTGTTGATTTGATTCACAAAGGGGTGGTTAAGGACCCCCTGAAGTATGACCGGCCCAGCGAGACAATCCGCCCCCAGAATATTTATTTCAGGGGCTGCAGTAACATAGTGATCAGTGGCATAATACTCAGGGATCCGGGTAGCTGGAACCAGCAGTATGATCAGTGCCGTAACCTTGTCATTGACAACATCACGGTCGACAGTAAATCATACTGGAATAATGACGGAGTGGATATTGTTGATTGTGACAGCGTGGTTGTCTCGAATTCATACTTTGATGCAGCCGATGACGGTATTTGCCTGAAGTCGCACAGTGCCGACTTCGTTTGCCAGAATGTCTGGATTCGCAACAACACCGTCAGAACAAGCGCCAACGGCATCAAGTTCGGCACGGTGGGGCACGGCGGTTTTCGTAACATAAGCATCATCAACAACCTGGTGTTTGACACATACAGATCGGCAATCACCTTTGCCGCCGTTGACGGGGGCTTTGTCGAGAATATAGTAGTCGACAGTCTCCGGTCACTCAACACCGGCAATGTTATCTTCCTGAGGATAGGAGAACGGCGGGCAGGAAAAAAAGGAAGGATGAACGGCGTGACAATCTCAAATGTATACGCAGAAGTGCCGGCTACCAAACCTGATGCCGGATATAATTATGAGGGCCCCGTTGAGGACCTGCCACGCAACATTTCACCTTCGTCAATAGTTGGAATGCCTGATGCCATGATCGAGAACATTACGTTGAAAAACATTGAGATACATTATCCCGGGGGAGGAAACCCGCATTATGCAAAGGTCGGGCTTGACGAGCTTGACAAGTTGCCGGAGATGGGTGCAAGTTACCCTGAGTTCTCAATGTTCAGGGAATTGCCGGCATGGGGATTTTATATAAGGCATGCCAGGGGAATTACCTTCGAAAATGTCAGGCTGTTATGTGACAAAAAGGATTACAGGACTGCGGTGGTTCTTGACGACGCACACGGAGTCACCTTCAGGAATCTTAAGGTGACGGAACCGGGCGGCAGGAAGGAGCCTGTATTTCATTTCAGATCCACGGCTATTGACCTGTAGAGGCAGGGTAAGGGCCTGCCTCCGGGGTGCCCCCGGGGAATGTTCGTCATCAATTTTCAATTCTTTAAAGGAGGTAACAGAAATCCTTATCCCAGATCGGATATCCGGCTAAGCAGGGCAGCGTCAATTATTGTTACATCACGTCCCTGAATTCTTATTATACCTTCATTTTTAAGTTCAGTCAGAAGCCTGACAGTGTTTTCCTCCGAGATGGCTGACATCTCTCCGAGCTCTTTCCTGGTCACGGGCAGGGTGAAGCTGTTATTGCCATAAAATGCAGCCAGTGATAAAAGGCTCTCCGCAATTCGCCCCCTGATGTTTTTTTGATTGAGGCATATGATCTTTTTCATTATCAGGGCTACAGATTTACCGAAGGCCTTGTTGAGCCTGAGGAGCACTTCATGGTTTTCGAGGTACAGCTCTTTCAGGGATTCGAGCTTAACCATACACACCTGTGAATCTTCAATGGCCGTCACAGAATAAGTATAATGGATGCTTTCAAAAAATGAAAGCAAGCCTATGTAGGCTGGTGGTCTCATAAGGTACAGGATGATGTTGTGACCATTAATCCCTTCAATGTATAGTTTTGCCGTTCCCGAAGTCAGGTAAATGGCATGACTGACGTTGTCACCCTGTCGGCAAATCATCTCGTGCTTCCGAAACCTTGCCCGGATAATGTTTGATTCGGGGAAGACTCTGCCAGACTTCCTGAAGGCATCATAGAGATCACACTTGTTTCTGCAAGCCTCACAAGGCATTTTACCGGTAATTCTCATTTTCAGCAAGTTATATTGTAGAAATTTAGATTAATCCATCTGAACGTCATTGATAATGCCGGCTTAAGGCCTATAAATAACCAGTTATCATTTTCAAATATAGTTGATTTAAAACAATGTTACATTGCAAGGTTATGCCAGGATGTACATCTTTCAAAATCTCTATTTTAGCTAATCTTAAACGGATTACCAAACACCCGAAAATCTATGGAATCAAGCGACCAGTACAATTTCAGTATTTTCACTCCCCGCAATTTGCACGGAAAGAAGAACAGGAATGTAATCTTTACCATGCTTGCCATCTGGGTGGTGGCAGTTTTCGGCTTCCAGTTCCTTCTGAGGGCTATTGAGAAGCCAACTCCCGAAAAGGCTCTGACGATATTTGAAACAGAGTGGTCCGGCATTGCCTCAGGGAATGAGGATGGGGCAGATTACCGGGCTCTTCTCAATTCACTTCTCATGGTTAAGGGGAAGCTCACCGTTGCTGCAAGTGACCGGGAACTCCTCTCTGAGGCAATAAGTACCGTCACATTCCGGATGGTACCTGACTCCCTGAGACCTCTTGTAATGGAGAAGGTTGCGGAGCTTGAGATAATGCATGCAGATATTGCCGGCCTGAAGGGTCAGCTGTATATGGACCTTAAATTCCGTATACAGGATGCCAGCAAAAACCTGATCACTATTCTTGAACCCCATACCGGATATGGAGCAACAAGCCTGGAGGCGTCACTACTTGCTGCCAGCCTGAAAAAGGACTACCCTGTTTCATTAATGGAACCATCCCTGGCCCGCCTGCCTGACCTGATGAAATTGTATCTCACGCATAACCAGTCGGTACTTACTGATACAAAATTCCTCGGGTTTCCTTTTCACTATTTCTATACTGCCGTCTTTCTGCTGGTACTTTTCGTGGTGCTTTGCATAGCTTATAATATTCTGATAGAATGGCGCTTAAAAAATGAAGGCATTGTTGAATAATTTAATATGCAGAGATACATGAAAAAGTTATACGTCACCTTTATTATGCTCCTGGCGGGAGCAATCTCATTAAATGCGCAGAATCTGACTCAGCTGGAAGGAAGTTTCAAGACCGGACCGGCGATAATACTGATCGCTACTCTGGTTACATTTGTATTGGTCGGGATATTTTTCCGCGCAAAGGATCCGGCTGACTATTATGCTGCCGGGAGGAGCATATCCAAGGTAGGATCGGGCATGGCCATCGCCTCCAACTGGATGAGTGCAGCCTCGGTGCTGGGCATGGCAGGCATGATGTACGGGTTCGGTTATAACGGTCTGGCTTATGTTGTCGGCTGGACGGGAGGCTATGTTCTCCTTCTGATACTGATGGCTGCCCAGATCAGGAAATATGGCAAATACACGGCACCTGACTTCATAGGGGACCGTTTCTACTCACGCGATCTCAGGATTGTAAGTGCAGTTTTTACTATTCTGATATCGTTTGCCTATTGCGTTGGACAGTTTGGAGGCATAGGATTGATGTTCAAGTGGATACTAGGGCTTAACTATACGTGGGCGGTAATAATCGGTTCATCTGTGGTTTTGCTCTATACCCTGATTTCAGGCATGATCGGAGCGACAAAGAACATGCAGATCCAGTATGTTATAATTGTGGTATCATTCCTTATACCGGTTTTTATAATGGCATATAAGTTTGATTATTTCTGGCTTCTTCCTCAGATTGGTTACGGTGCCGCTGTAACTGACATTGTGCAAGGAATTCCAGCACCAAATATTTCTGACGGTGCTGCCCTGCTCAATGCATACGGTCATGACCTTTCGATCGTGCCCAGTCCGGAATTTGCCATGCCATGGGATCCCTCAACCGGTACAACCTTCTTCCAGTGGGTTGCTATTTGTTTTTCACTGATGGTTGGTACGGCAGGGCTGCCCCACGTGATCCAGCGCTTCTATGTTGTGCCGAAAGTAACAGATGCCAGATGGTCAGTTGTATGGGGTCTCTTCTTCATATGTCTCGTTTATTGGTCTGCTCCGGCATATGCAACTTTCGGGAAGCTGCTCTCCTCAAATCCTGAGGTGGGTGTACTTGCCAAGGATGCAATTGTAGTTTACACGGCTCAGTTGGGAGGGGTCAACTCACTTGTTGTAGGTCTGCTGGCAGCGGGTGCCATCTCTGCGGCTTTCTCTACGGTCGCGGGTTTGCTGGTCGCTGGAGCGTCAGCTTTCTCGCATGATCTCTATGTTAAGGTCATCAATCCGGCCTCAACCCCGAAACAACAGTTGAGAATTGCCCGTTTAGGCACTGTTCTCATGGCAGTGCTGGTGACAATAGTGGCACTCATGAAGCTTGGACTGATTGCACAGCTTGTCTCTGTCGCGTTTTCAATGGCAGCATGCACCATATTTCCGCTGTTCCTTCTTGGAATCTGGTGGAGTGGTTCTAACAGGGCCGGTGCAAAAGCAGGACTGTTCGCAGGAATCCTTGTTACTGTTATATCACTGACCTATTTCATCGTTAATCTTAGCGGAGGCGCTCTTCCGGGGCAGGCCTTTATTTCATACTGGCTTAATGTATGGTATTTCGCATGGTTTGGAGCTCCGCTGGCGATTGCGGTTAATATTGTTGTCTCTCTGCTTACAAAACCGACTCCTCTCGAGATTAAGAAATTTCTTGCGGAACAGGTTCATAACTGATGAGTCTTAAAGACCTGATTGTTATATCACCCGGTACGAAGAAGTTACTGGCAATCACTCTTTCGGTAACATCGCTGGCAGTGACCTTTGCTTTTTTCTATTACAGAGGAGTCAACAGGTCGGAAGACCCGCGCGTAACTGAGGCCCGGGGGTTAATGGCTGAATATGACCGGGTGTCAGGTGGAAAGAACAGCTATGCCTCGTTTTATCTACTTGATTCTGCAGGCGGGATTTACATGAGGGTACCAGGTTACGAGTCTTCGTGGGAGAGAGGTGTCATCTATAACAACAAGTGCAGTGGCCTTCTACTGATGGCCTTGTATGACAGCACTGTAACCGCATCTGAGAAGAACACGCTTCTTGATCTCTCCATCAGCTACTGTGACAGTAGTATAACGGTATATACCGGTTGGCTTGATGAATGGGAAGATCTGTCTGAAGAGGTCGTATCACAGCGTCTGCTTCCATCAATGAATGTGAAGGATCCTGCATTTGCGGGGCTTAACTTTAACAGAATCTTCAGGAAAAGGGTCAGGGATGTCATGCTTGCCCGGATTGAAACACCCAGAAGGCTCTCTGTCAGCTATACCAATAAGGCCACTGCATACCGTCACCTGATGAGGCAGGATTCAGCGCTGGTTTATTATGAAAAGGCTCTCACATTGTGGAAGGAAAACCGCACAGCAGAGAGCAACCTGAGTGTGCTTCTTGGAGGTGAGCCTCTGAAAACGGGAATCATTGAATCTTTGTTTCCCCCGGACAGGAAGAAGGCAAGTAAAAATTGAGTCTTGTTGTACCACCAATAAGGCAAAAAACAGATATTAAATAAAGTCAATATGAAAAGAGCAGCTGTAATAATTGCAAGTCTGATTTTGCTCGGGCCACAGCTTGTGGCACAGGATGATGGTCAGAACTGGGGGATAAAACTATCAGGTTATGTTAAGACTGATATTTTTTACGATACCAGGCAGTCATCTGCCTCCAACGGCTTGCGTGAAGGACACTTTTATCTGTTTCCCGATGACGTCTTGTATGATGAGGAGATGAATGACCTGAATGCCAACCCATCTTTTCATATTCTTAACATACAGACAAGGGTGAGAGGTGACATCACTGGTCCTGATGCCTTTGGTGCAAAGACCTCGGGAGCAATTGAGGCTGAGTTTTTTGGCACTGGTGAGAGTGATCTCAACGGGTTCAGGCTTCGTCATGCATATGTAAAGATGGACTGGACCAGGGTGACCCTGATTGCAGGTCAATACTGGCATCCGATGTTTCCGGCAGAAAATTTTCCGGGTACCATTAGCTTCAATACCGGTGCTCCTTTTCTTCCTTTCAGTCGTAATCCGCAGGTCAGGTTTGTTTACTCACCGGGCAAGTTCAGCGTAACCATGGTTGCATATTCACAGCGCGACTTTTCATCGGGGGGACCCGATGGCAACAGCAGCAAATACATCCGAAACAGCGGAATACCGGGATTACATTTTCAGGTAAAGGCACCCGCAGGTGAGAATCTGACAGCCTGGGGAGGTATAGATTTTAAGGTTATCAGGCCTGAGATCAGGACAACAGCGAACATTGAAACTGATGCCACCGTGAGCAGTATGGCCGCTTTTGCCACTCTTAAACTTAAAACAAAGCCGTTAAACTTTTCTGTAATGGGCGTTTATGGTGAGAATGCAAGTGATATGATGATGATCGGAGGATATGCGGTTTCTGGCATTACAGACCCGGTTGACCAGATCAGGGAGTGGACCACAATGAATAACGCCGGATTTTGGATTGATCTGAGCACCAACGGCAAGAAGGCTGTTTTTGGTCTCTTCAGCGGCTACAGCAAAAACCTTGGTTCAAGGGAGTTGGTTGAGGGGTCTGTTTACGCCAGGGGCAGCAACATTGATCATCTATTCAGAGTATCTCCGAGGTTATCCGTAACGGAGGGTAAACTGAGTATTGCAGCAGAGATAGAAACGACCCTGGCTGCTTACGGCACAATGCAGTCTGACGGCAGGGTGACGGATACCCATGATGTTACCAATGTGCGTATGCTGCTCAGTATGATCTATCGCTTTTAAATTGTTACGGTGTGAAAATCATTGCCAGCCTTCAGCATCAGATTATTTATTTCTTCAATCGCACCTGCGGCAAGTAATTGCATATCGGCGTATCTTACCTTAAAATCGACCCTGTTATCCGGCTCCCTGCCGGTGCTTATGCATGATGCCTGATGCGAGAGGCGTATAAATGCAAGGTCTTTCCATGCCCTCAGGGCATTGCGGAGCAGCTGGTGGCTGATATGTTTTCCTGAATGCAATTCAAGGATTCTGTCTACTGTTGACAATCCGTCAAGCCCGTGTTTCAGGGCATAGAGGCGGATAACCCCTGTTAGCGCCATGAGGATTCTCTTGATATCCGTCGTCTCCTCTGTGAGGGCCGCCCGGGAGGGATTGAATTGTTTCAATGCCATCGACATATGGTAGAAGAAGATGTCACTTGTCCGGAGGCTGGTTTTTACATATTCTCTAAGCTCATTGCAGAGTGAGTCATCTCCGTAACATGGTCTGAAGTCGAAGAAAATGCTTATATCCAGGATCTCCGAGGGGCCAGGGATTCTTATCCAGTCTGAAAAATAGCCCTTCCATTTATCAAGAGGCTGGCACCATTTCGGATTCCCGGCCATGTTATTACCCTTGCAGAGACGAAAGCCGATCTGGTCAAGCAGTTCATTTACTTTCTTCCCGAGTGCCAGGAAATAATCTTCTGCCGCTTGCAGCTTCTCTCCTGCAAGGTTTTCAAAAATGATGGCGTTATCCTGGTCTGTCAGAAAGCTTTGCTCTCTTCGTCCCGCACTGCCTGTCTGGATGAATGAAAAACGGCAAGGAGGCGCTCCGGCATCCTCTATGCATAAATCGATAACCCTCTTGCATACTGCATCGGCGACTGAGGAGATGTGAAGGGAGATCGCATATGGGTCTGAATGGCCGGCAATCATTGACAGTGAGGCCTTATGGCTGTTCTGCCATATCTTTTTAAGGCTGTTAACCGAGCTGGCCGCAGCAATATCATTTAAGATCAACTCATGGGTCATTGCGGAGGCATGGGCTAACTCATCATTGGTAATAACACCTGCAAGCCTGTTTTCTGACGACATAACGAGGAGGCATCCGGAACTGTTCCTGATCCTGTCTATAGCTACAGTGATCTTTGCATCTTCTCTGACAAAGGATGGTGGCGCATGCATGAATCTGAAGATCTCAGCGGTGGCCGAATCTCCTTCCGCCATTCCGAATCCGATACTGCCTGCATCGGCCACACCCATTGGTTCCCCGGTACTGTTCAGAACAACCATCACCCTGGTATTATTCTCTTTCATCAATGCAACTGCCCTTGAGATAGTTGTATTTTCAGGGCATGTAACCGGGGGCTTCATAATTGCTGACACCGGTGCATCCTGTATATACGGAGCACCATAGGTCTCATATCCGGCTGCAGGAATGCCAGAGGCAGAGAGCGGAGCCGAAAGCAGCTCAATACTTCCGTCACACCATATTTCACCGGTTCCGGAGTCAATAACCAATATCGTTAATAATACCGCTATCTCATTACCGTCTTTTCTCCTGAGAATAACATTCTGGTTGTCAAGGCCATTCATTGTTTCAATCATTTGATAGACGTATTCATATTGATGAGGATCAGCAAACATTGCTTCGAAGTGATGCAGTTGCAATTCCTGGATGTTTGAATAGCCCAGCAAGTTTAAGACCGGAGCAGTGGCGTGAATGAATCTTGGTTTTATACCATAGGTTAAACGGAAAAAACCTGTTCCCGTATTCTCAAGGAGCGATATAGGGAGGTTTATTCCGGATGTTGACGATAAGCTTCTGGCGGGACGGATAACGATTAGTACTGCATGATTGTCGCCCAGAGTGATCCGTGACAGATCGGCATGACATGCTATCTGTTTTCCGGTTCTTGTTTTCAGCATGCACTCGACAAATCGTCTGGCTGACAGTTCCTCATATAATTTCACCGGATCATATGGATCACTAATATTCTGTGAGCTCAGTATATCTGGCAAAGGCCGGTTCAGGATCTCTTCCTCGCTAAGTTCAATCCACGAAAGCAATGTCTTATTTGCCTGAATTCCCTGCCCTGACCATATTATGACTCCCTCTGATGCTGCCTCTGCCAGTGTCCTGTAGAGCTCTCTCGATTTACGGAGTTCCTCTTCAGCCCTGCTTCTCTTCTGTTCTATTTTATGGCTTTGGCCTGATATGGCAAGCAGGAGACCAAAAATAAACAGGCCGAAAATTCCGGAAATTGCAAGTGTTCTGATCTCCATCCTGCGTATCTCCGTCCTGACATCCTCCACATATATCCCTGTTCCTACGACCCATTCCCAGGGCTCAAACAGTCTTACATAGGACAATTTCGGAACTATACGGGTAGAATCATCATTCCATTGCCACATATACTCAACATAACTCTCACCGTCATCAGCCACGGCTTTCACAAATTCGACAAAAATTGCCTTACCCTTTGAATCATAAAAGCAGGAGAGATCCTGTCCGTTGAGGTCAGGTCTGTATGGATGGGTTATCATCACCGGAACCTTGTCTGTAATCCAGAAATAATCCTTAAGGTCATGCCCGTACCTGATGGTTGTGACAGCTGCCCCGGCCTGTTTCTGAGCCTCGGGTTTTTCAAGGTCACCGTTTTGCTCCAGCGTGTGGTAGTACTCAAGAAGGCTGTAGACTGATGCAGTCATTTCATGGATCAGGTTCCTCTTGCGGTCCATCATGACCTTTTCAAAGGCCGGTATCAGGTAGAGGAATATCATTCCCGCAAAAAGTATAATGGCCAGCAGGGCAGGCAGGTCAATCTTCAGCAGAAACAGCTTTTTTTTACCTTTTGGAGCTCGCTCTTTCATAATATCCTCCTAAGTAATTTTTTCATGTTTCAGATATAGCATTCCTGTGTCCGTATCCAGGACAGAAAATGACGTTCTTCCGTTACCTCCCGTGAGAGGGGGCAATAAGATCATCGTCATTTCATGTCCGAGAAAGATTCTGTCGTTGGGGACAGGATGAACAGCCCGCAGGAAAGGTATTGGCCCATGGTGCGAGAAGTATGCAACCGGTTTGTGCGAATGGCCTGAAAAGGAAAACATAATTTTGTGATGGCTCATGAATTTCCACAGTTCTTTCAGGTGCCGGTGCTTCTCAATATAGAGGGTGGTTGAGCCTGTGAAGTCAGGGCAGACATAGTGTGAAAGAAGGAGAGTTGCCTTGATCTCAGATAGAATGACATATTCGGGAATAGTATTCAGATATGATATTTCCTCCTCCCCCAGATCATTTGGGTCTTCCCCTTCAAATGACCAGACCAGGCCCTTTGAAGCGCCTCTTCTGGCTGAAGGTGCCATCTGAAACCATTGTTCCGGGTAGTTGTAGCCGTTTGACCAGGAGGGGAGCCTGTTTGCCGCAAAAAGGTCATGATTCCCGGCAACCACCCACCTGCAGTTTGATCTTATGAGCGAAATGCATTGACTGGCGCTTTTGATGAAGTGGTAATTATAGAACCTGCGGTCATACCCTGTTATGTCACCCAGGCAGGCAAGCTCATCACATCCACTGGCCTCTGCAAGCTTAAGGACGGCCTCAAGCATTGTTACATTTTCATGGATATCAGTTATGATTCCCAGCTTCATAATTTCTGTCAGTTGGGCTGCCTCAATGAGTGCCGTTATTATAGACCAAGTTACGCAGATTTGACTGATTTGGCAGCAGTTCACCCATTAAAGTCCTGAAAATCCAGAATATTAGTATCATTGTGAAATTATTTATACCCTGATTAATATTTTCAATGGATTTCGATTACTCTGACTTCTGTCACGCAGGGGCAACCTATGAGGTCAATTACTCTGCCCTTCCGACAGGGGTGGAGTTGCTGACTGTCATATTCACACCTCCCGAACCGGCTGATGCTCCGCCGGTGATATTTGTTCCGGGACTGGCCTCCGTAATTGAGAACTTCAGGGAGACGGTAATTGAACTGACAAGACATCATACGGTTTACTATATTGAAACGCGTGAAAAAAAGAGTGCGTTGATCAACAAGGGTCACCGGTTCACTGTAGAGGAGGTTACCTCGGACCTGGTTCACTTTGCCGGTCAGACCTTCCCTGAAGGTTCCCGGTACGTCATGGCAGGATATTCACTGGGGGCAACAGCCATTGCAGAGGCCTTTGCGTTACTAAGAAACAAGCCTGAGAGGATCGTTCTTATTGAGCCGAATAGCTCCTTCCCGTTTCAGGGATGGTTGCTTTTTCTGGCAAGGGCAGCCGGGGTAATATACTATCCGGTGAAACCGATTCTCAAGTGGTACATGAGGCGTTTTCGAATTAATCTTGCAGAGGATTACGAGATGTATCGTATTAACTGCAGGATCCTTGATTCGGCAGAACCTGTCCGTACCGGCCGTGCAATAAGGGACCTCAGCAAATACCGTATGACCGGATGCCTTGGGGAGATATCTGTACCGGCGCTGGTTGTGGTTGCCTCAAAGGACAGGTTCCACAGCCATGACGAGGGCACGGATATTGCCAGACAGATCAGGGATGCCGGTTATATGGACCTGGTCGACAACAGGAGGACCCATAGTGCTGAGATGGGCCGCGTGATCAACGAATTTATTTCTTCTCCGGCACAAAGACCATCTCAAGCAGGTCAGCTTTGGCAAGATATTTCTTAACCAGCTTTTTCATGTCTTTTACGGTAAGGCCGTTGAGTATTCCGGCATAATTTTTCTCATCATTGCCATCAATTCCGTAGAGGTAATAATTGGTGATCGTGCTTGCCCAGTAGCTGTTGTGCTCCTTCTCCTCCTCGCGTGTTTTGAGCAGGTTGCTGACGCTCTTTTCAAGATTCACCTGTGAAGGGCCGTTAACGGCAATTCCCTGCAATTCTTTGTAGATTATTGCTTTAAGGTCCGCAGCCCTGGCAGGGTCGCATTCGAACGCTATAAGAAAATCAGCTTTTTCAACCGGTCTCTTATGAGATGTGGCATTGGTGCTGACGCCGTAGGTTCCACCTTCTTCCTCTCTTACTTTCTCAGTATAGACCAGGTCAAGGATACCCTTAAGAACATCCATCATCAGGTTGTTTTTCGGGTTGAATTTCATGCCGGCAGTATAGTTCATTACAACCGTTGCTTTAGGAACTGCAAGGGGGATTGCGATCTCTTTGCGTACGGTGCCATCGGGCTGGGCAACACCCAGGTCCTTCCAGGTCTCTGTGATATTTTTTGAAGGAAGTGAGCCGATATACTTCGATGCCATATCACGCGCAACCTGCTCTTCCACATTACCTGTGATGAAGAATGTAAATGCAGACGCATCGTCAAAGGCCGTCTCATATATGTGGTTCACATCATCATAGCTGATGAGCTTCATTGACTCAGGAGTCATGAGGAAGGTGCGGGGATGATATCCTGTCATGTTCATCGTGAGGCTGTCAGACAAAATCTTGTTGGGGTTTTTCTGCATGGCGGTTATCACCGCAGTATAGCGGCCGATGATTGCATCATAAGCCTCCCTGTTGTAATTGGGCCTGGCGAAGCGAAGATAGAGAAGCTGCATCATGGTCTCAAAGTCCTTTGGCGTAGATGATCCGGTTATTGTTTGAACGGTCTCCTGCAGCCCGAGCGACACAGAGGCCTTCTTGCCGGCCAGCATCTTTGTCAGGGCAACATTGTCAAACTCACCGGCTCCGTACATTGAAATTATCTGTGGAAAAAGCGAGAGCGACGGTACCAGGGAGTCAGGATACAGTGATGATCCGCCGTAGGCAAATGCTGATACCGTGACATTGTCCTTTTCATAGTCGGCATGCCTGAAGACCACCTTTGCCCCGTTTGCCAGAGTCCATTCAGCAGCGCTGAACTGAGGCAGGCTAACGGTGCTGATCACCGCTGCCCCCGGAAGGGTTTCGCCTATCAGGTCTGTACCACCGGTGATATCTTCGTAAGGGGCTATCCGGGCTGCCTTGACCTTTGTAATCAGGTCAGATACCTCTGCTTCTGAAAGATGCTTCCTGTCATCAGGGCCTTCAACGACTATGAAACTGTTATCATCGGATATGAGGCCCTTCAGTCTTCCCGTAACCTCTTCAAGGGTGATCAGTGGAAGGATCTGTTTGTAATATTCATATTGAACATCAAGAGAGGGGATAGGCTCACCTGTAAGGTAGTGGTTACGGATATTCGATGCCCAGGAATCATTGCTGATCTTGTCCTTCTGCTTGTATCTGTTCTCGAAGTTGGCAAGCATGGTTGCCTTAGCCCTCTCCAATTCACCTTTGGTAAAACCGTGTTGCCGGACTCTTTCCATCTCTGTCAGCGCAGCTTCAAGGGCTTTGCTCTCCTGATCATCACGTACGGTTGCTGAGAGTGTGAGAGCGTTGTAATTCCTGGCCAGGAAAGAATCGTAACTAAGAGATCCGTTGATGAACGGCGGTGTACCTTTCTGCACTATCTCACTGAACCTGTTTCTCATCATGTTGTTCATCAGGGCAATGACATAACCGTCACGGATATATTTCATATCCCTGGGTGCTGTATCGGGCTCACGGTCGATAGTGATCAGGCTGACAGAGGTTTCAGAAGCTTCAGGGTCTGTGATAAGCAGGTATTTTGTTCCCACTTTGGGAACCAGCAGGTTTTCAGGCCTGGGCACGGGGTTTTCGATAGCCGGAATCGGGGAGAAGATCTCTTTTATCTTTGCTTCGACGGCATCGACATCAATATCGCCCACCACAGCAATAGCTTGAAGATCAGTACGGTACCAGTTAAGGTAGAAGTCGCGCAGGGTTTGAGGACTGAAATTTTTGATTACTGCAGTATCTCCTATGATATCCCTGGAAGCATACTGTGATCCTTCAAACAAAACTGGAAGCATCTGTGTCATCATCCTCCAGGAAGCATCACGTCTGCTTCTCCATTCCTCCATTATAACGCCTCTTTCCTTATTAATTTCCTCTTCAGCCAGCGTCAGGTAGTCAGACCAGTCAGCCAGGATCATGAGGCAGGTATCTGTGAGGCCCGGTTTATCAACGGGCACATCGCTCAGGTTATAGACTGTCTCATCCCAGCTGGTGTACGCGTTTATATTGTAGCCAAAGGCTACTCCATGGCGTTCAAGGGTGCTCAGAAGGCTCTTCCCGGGGAAATGTTCAGTTCCGTTGAAGGCCATGTGCTCAAGGAAGTGGGCCAGACCATTCTGGATGTCCTTCTCAAGAATGGCTCCGACATTCTGGATTATATAATAGCTGGCCCTTCCTGCAGGCTCTGTGTTATGCCTGATGTAGTAGGTAAGGCCATTTTCGAGCTTTCCGATCCGGTAAGCAGGATCAACAGGAATAGTGCTGTCTGTAGGGTTCTGTGCCGTTGCTGACAAAACAGCGGCAACAAGCAATGAGAGAACAAGAAATCTTTTCATGATCATAAATTGTTTTAAGTTATCAGAGACATTGACACGACTTATCAAATTCAAATTTAGAAAAAAACCATCACTGAGGATGGTTTTTGCCTGAAAATCAGCTGAAATTTTTCAGAAGAGACCGTGCAGCTCGGCGTTGATCTTGTCAATGACTTCGCTGAGGTGCTCCTTATTTTCGGGGAAATCGTAATAGTCGGCCTCAAGGATAAGCAGTCTGCCGAACTTATATGATTCTATCCAGGCCTCGTATCGTTCATTGAGTCTCTTGAGATAGTCAAGCCTTATTGAGCTTTCATATTCACGGCCGCGTTTCTGTATCTGGCTTACCAGCGTTGGTACCGAAGCCCTGAGGTAGAGAAGCAGGTCAGGTGGTTCCACGAGTGAGCTCATAAGCTTGAAGAGTGTGAAATAGTTTTCAAAGTCGCGTGTTGACATTAGCCCCATTGCATGGAGGTTTGGAGCGAAAATATATGCGTCTTCGTATATTGTGCGGTCCTGAACAATTGTGTTTTTTGCCTTTTTTATTTCGAGAACCTGGCTGAAGCGTGAGTTCAGAAAGTATATCTGAAGGTTGAAAGACCACCTCTGCATGTCCTCATAGAAATCATTGAGGTAGGGATTTTCATCCACCTCTTCATAATGAGCCTGCCAGCCGTAATGTTTCGAGAGCAGTCCGGCCAGTGTTGTCTTGCCTGATCCGATGTTTCCTGCTATTGCTATGTGCATAAAATTAACCGTTTAAATCTGAGTCTAAATATAGGAAAAAGGGAGGGAGATGATCTGTCTGTTAATAAAAAGATTTCATCTACCGGCGGTTTTCAGGACGCTCTCGATAAATTCCCTGTTGTTTGAGAGCCGGGGCATTTTGTTTTGTCCGCCGAGCTTGTCTCTATCCCTGAACCATTTGTAGAAGGTTCCTTTTGGCACAACTCGTACCACAGGTCTTACAAGGGTCAGGTCCTTGTATCTTTTGGCTTCGTAGTCAGAGTTCAGGGCTTTGAGGGTGGTGTCAAGTATTTCGATGAAATGGTCAATATCTTCGGGTTCCTTGTTAAACTCAATCACCCATTCGTGGGAGCCGCGTGTTTCACTTCCCATATATACAGGGCCGGCAGTATATTCACTGATATGTGCTCCTGTGCCATTGCAGGCTTTCTCAAGTGCCTTTTCGGCATTGTCAATTATGACCTCTTCGCCGAAGGCATTGATAAAGTGTTTGGTCCGGCCTGTTATTTTAATCTTGTGGGGGAAGAGGCTTGTGAATTCAACAGTATCGCCGATGGCATATCTCCACAACCCGCAGTCGGTTGATATAATGACGGCATAGTTCACACCTTTTTCAACTTCGCCAATGGTAAGAGTACGGGGGTTGTCAGTCCCGATCTCATCTGCCGGGATGAATTCATAATAAACGCCATAATCGAGCATCAGCAGCATGGAGCTGTCTGAAAGGTCATCCTGTATGGCGAAGAAACCTTCGGATGCATTGTAGGTCTCCATGTAATGCATATTCGGGTCAGGAAGCAGCTTTTTGTATTGTTCACGGTAAGGAGCAAAGCTGATGCCGCCATGAAAGAAAACTTCGAGGTTGGGCCAAACCTGGTGAAGGTTTTCCTTGCCGGTGGTCTTCAGGATATGTCTGATCAGGACAAGGTACCATGATGGTACACCGGAGATGCTGGTGATGTTCATATCCACCGTCTTTTCGGTGATCATCTTCATCTTCTCCTCAAAGTCCTCAATGAGCGCGATGCGTGCCGGCGGAGTGCGTATCAGGTCAGAGTAGCCTGGCGCGTTCTCAATCAATATGGCAGAGAGGTCTCCGTATAATGAGTTATTGCTGAAGTTGTTGATCTGGTGACTCCCTCCGAGTGTCAGACCCTTGCCGAGGAACAACCTGGTTGCGGGATTGTATGTTGTGTAGAGCACTATACAGTCTTTGGTGCCACGGTAATGTGTTCCTTCAAGGGATTCCCTTGTTATTGGTATGAACTTGCTTTTGGTGCTTGTTGTGCCTGAAGACTTAGCAAACCATTTCACCTCCCCGGGCCATAGCAGGTTCTTTTCTCCGGCCCTTAGTTTTTCTACGTACGGGATAAGTTCCTCATATGACTGGACGGGGACGTTACTGCAAAATTGCTGGTGAGTTGAAACGGACGAGTAGCCGTGTTCCCTGCCCCACACCGTATCGCGGCTGCGGGCAATAAGCTGTGAGAGGACCTCCTCCTGGCTCTCCGCAGGGAATTTCCTGAAGAGCTCGATCTGTGAGACTCTTTTGGTGTTTACCCATTTAATGACTGAAGGAATAAATGGCATTTATCTGATTTTGTCCCAAAGATAGCTAAAGCCTGATTCAATTCATCTGAAAATATCCTTCAGGACCTGCAGCGATCTGATCTGTCTTATTCCCGCCAGGTGCAAGCTATAGTATTTCAGTATCCGTGCGAGCAGATCAGTACGTTCTTCTCCGGAGAGTGACAGAGAACTGACCTTTTCAGCCGGCATCTGCAACAGGCGGTTGAGAATAGCGGCGCTGCTCGGTTCCAGGTAATCGGGGTGCAGTGGCTGTTGTGCCGTGAACTGACCGGAAAGCATATCAAAGTAACACTCCTGAAGTGAAGTATGCGACGGACCAATCCCGGTATAATCCATTAATGCTACAAGAAACCACAGGTGAAAGTTGCTTGTCCCGGCAGTCATTCCGTCAAGGGTGATGACGGATGATTCAATGAATTCATAAAGCATCCGGTTTGCGTCTTCCTCCCTTATAATATTGTACAAAATCTCACTGATGAACATTGCCACGGTGGTTCGCTGAATATCCCCGGGAATGGTTTTAGGGATGAAAGCGAGGCTCATCTCTTTCAGGTTGTGCAACTCCCTGTTTTCATAATGGTAAAGTTCGATATTGAAGATATTCAATGGCTGGAAATAATTGAACCGGACTCCTCTCTTTCCGGAGGAAATTCCTTTGACCATTACAGACAACCTTCCGAATTCCTGTGTATAGAAATAAGCAATCAGAGAGTTTTCTGAATAACGGACATGATGAAGCAGGACGGCTTTGGTTTTTACCAGCATTGCATGAAACCTGAAACCAAATGTATTAAAGTTTCCGGACAGCACATTGCACGTCAGGGTGCTGACTTTAATTTTGTATATTTACGCTTCAATTTCAGAATATGGATTCAAGATCAAAGGATCAGCTGCTCAAACGCATAGCCAGGCTTGCCCGTCAGAATAAAGAGCTTGAGGAGCAGGTTAAGAAGCTTGAGCGGGAGAAGGGGAAGATTCTGGAAATGAACGAGAGATACAGGCTTCTGCTTGAACGGAATGAACTACCGGGAGCAAAAACCGCTGAGGAAGAGAAGTCGGCCAGATACAACATGGTCACGGTGCTGTTCGCCGATATCCACGGTTTCTCAAAACTTGTGGAAGACATGGATTCTACAAGGATAATGGATGAACTTGATGAGATTTTTCTGGAATTCGATAAAATAATCGGGAAATATCATGTTGAGAAAATAAGGTCAATCGGTGACACACTGATGTGTGCCGGGGGGATACCATCGAAGAATATAACTAACCCGGTGGAGGTTGTTATGGCCGCGGTGGAGCTCAGACACTTCCTGAAGAATTATGAGTCAGGGAAGAGAGCCGATGACAGGATATGGAATCTGAAGACAGGTATCCATACGGGCCCGGTAACTGCCTCCTTGTCAGGCAAAAACAAGGTCTCGTACGACATCAAGGGTCGTGCGGTAAATACGGCAAGCCGTATCGAGAACGTCTCGGATAAGGACTCAATCCTGATCTCGGTTATGACCTACGAACTGGTCAAGGAATTTTTCCATTGTGAGTATTTCGGGAAACTGCCCGTGAAATATACAGGCAGCATTCAGATGTACCGGGTTAAAGGTCTGCTTCCGGAGTTATCTGTTGATGGCCGCGGATTCATACCCAATGATGCGTTCAAAATCAAATTCGGATTAATCCAGTTCACTGATATACAAGAGATTATATTGGATAAGCTTGAGCGGGAATTGCCCGAGTTTCTCTTTTATCATAATGTCAAGCACACGGTTGATGTGGTTACGGAGGTTGAGCTAATCGGATGGGCAGAAGGATGCAATGACGAGGAGATACTTCTGCTGAAGACTGCTGCTCTCTTCCATGATGCGGGGCATTCTGTCTCGTATGATGATCATGAATATCAGGGTACGCTTCTGGCCCGGGAGATGCTGCCCGGTTACGGCTATTCCGGTAAGCAGATTGACAGGATTTGCAGTATTATCATGTCAACCAAGCTGCCTCCCCGGCCTGCCGACCTGCTTGAACAGATCATCTGTGACTCCGATCTCGATTACCTTGGCAGAAGTGATTTTATTCCTGTTTCAAATACCCTTTTTGAGGAGTTGAAGGCGCAGAACAAGATCACAAAACTGAACGACTGGAACAAGATGCAGGTGAAATTCATCTCGGGTCACCAGTATTTCACTGCCACTGCCCGCAGTCTCAGGGAGGTGAACAAGAAGCTGCAGATTGAGAGGATACAGAGTCTGATCACCGAAGAGTGATCAATTGATTACCAACATTTTAGTGACTGCAGCAAGGTTCCCGTCTTCATTCGAGCAGAAGATGAGATAGACTCCGGTTGCCACCCTGGCGGAGCGGTAGTTGCGCAGATCCCAGGTAACCTGTCCCCCGAGGGAGGTGGTCTCATAAACAAGGTTCCCGCTTACGTCGGTGATCTTTACCGATGAGTTTTCAATGAGGCCTGTCACGGTTACCACACCCATAAAATCCTCCCTGACCGGGTTGGGGAAAACATAAATTCCCGAAAAATCTTCTTTGCCTTCTGTTGCCTCACCGCGGAAAGAAATTATGCCTTCGGATGTGCCGAACCAGACCTCACCGGAGAGTCCGTTTATGGCTATCGTGACAATATTGTCAGACAGAAGGGGGCTGTTGGAGCTGTTGAAGTGAAGCAGTTCCTTCTTTGCGTCGTCTGACATCAGATAGGCTCCCGAACTCATGGTTCCGAACCACTTTCTGTTTGCACCGTCTATGGCTATGGATGTGACTGTCTCTGTACCCAGCAGATAGTCAGCAAGTCCGGACCCGTCATTGCGCGGAATTTTAATTCTGGAGGCCATCAGTCCGCCCGAGAATACTTTTCCGGGGTTATAAAATACTGCAGGTCCGGTATCTGTTCCGATCCAGATGTTTCCGTCATTGTCAGTGGTAATTGCAAAAAGGTTATTCATCACATGCCCCTCGGCGTCTTCGGCCTGAAGCCTGAGATACCTGTCATCTGAAATTGTTTCGGGTGTGCCGGCAGGGTCATAAACCAGCAATCCGTGGCCGCGTGGCAGAATAACCCAGATGAAGTCGTTGCGGTCTATGACTATGTCTCCTGTAACTGGCACGTTCAGGTTAAGTGACGGTGTGATCCAGTTACCGTCAGGGGTAAGGGCTTTCAGATTACCCGGCACCCCCGACTGCGACATCCAAAGGTTTCCCGACCTGTCATATGCCAGTCCGCAAATACGTGAATAATTCTCTCCCGGTATTACACTTGCCAGGGGAGAGTTATACTGGTTGAAGTTGTTTACCATCTCACCCTCCAGGAATTCATAGAGACCGTTGCCCCACGATGAGGCAAAAAAGTGATTTTCATCCGTCGGGTCAGCTATTACTCTCATGGCATCCCTGTCAGCATCACCGTAGAGAATTATGCTCTGCCATTCGTCATTTGTGCCTGTGAAGATCTGGAGGGGCCTGTAAACATTGCCCCACGCATTGTCTACTGTTCCCCCGGTGACATAGAAATTATCACCTGAGAAATGGATGTCTGCAACATTATTGGTATAAGGTCCTGTGATTGTAAGATTCCGGAAGGTGATATAGTCAGATGTAGAAACCAGGCCGGCAGAGGCATCGGCTATCCAGAGGTTCTGTCCGTGACTCAGTGCCATGCGGGGATTGACGGAAGCCCAGCCGTAACCGGTGATCTCCCTGGTGATAGTACCCTGCGAAGAAAGAATTTTCAGGGTAGAGGTTGTTGACATAAACATTGATGTGCCGTCGCCGTCGCCGTCGAGTGACCTGATGGCACCAGCCGGAGCGGTGGTAATGAGGGTGGCATCCTGGCCGGGGATAATGCGGAACAGCGAATCCGGAGACGGGGATGATCCTTGCCTGCTTATGAACAGTGCCGGTCCCGCAACTGCAACATTGTCATATTCTGACGTCGGATCAGGCAATCCCTCCAGCAGGTCCCAGTTGCCGGAGTATGAGAGTCCGGGACGGCTCAGTGGTGCAGAAAATACCCCTTTTGCGGTAGCCGCATAGACACGCTCATTGAGGATTGCCGTTTTGTGAACCAAGTTTGTTTCACCGTCAGGCCCGGGCCTCCAGGTGTCAGCCACATATCTTCCCCTGATGTCAAGTACCACAATACCGAAACTGCATGACAAAAGAGCCCGGCTGCCCGAGACGGTTACATCATAAATCTCCTTGAACCCTGCGATGTATTTATTTTTGATATCGGGGATATTGGTGATAACTCCCTTCCTTACCAGGTCAACGCCGGTATTGCTATACACTACTATCAGGGTTTCTTCATCATCGCACCATTCTATTAGTCTGATGGCGGTTTCATTAAGCCCTGAAACCCTCGAAAGGGGTGATGATTTTCCGGATGGTATGTCATAAACAAGAATCGATGCTCCGGCAGCAGACCAGATCTTGTCTCCCCCTGCTGCAACAGAAAATGATGAACTGTATGAAAGACGGTCATTCCATGATCCCACTGCCCCCTGTCCGCGGAGGAGAAGCGAGATGGCCATGAATGCGGTTATTGTTATGATCCTCCTCATTATGCTTTAGCCGCTGCAGCCGTTATTTTTCGTTACAGCGGGCTCTCTTTCAGGAATGAGAGTAATTTTCTCATCGCCATGGCCCTGTGAGAAATCTTGTTTTTTTCCGCAAGGGGGATCTCTGCAAATGTCAGGTCATATCCCCGGGCAACAAAGACAGGGTCATAACCGAAGCCACCGGTTCCTTTTCTTTCACTAATTATCTCACCCTCAACTTTACCCTCAAACAAGTATTCCCTGTTGTCGAGGATCAGGGCAATTACTGTCCTGAACCGGGCGCTGCGATTATCTTTTCCTTCAAGCTGAGTTAAAAGCTTGGTGATATTGTCATCAAAGCTCCTGCCTTCGCCGGCATATCTTGCCGAATAGACGCCCGGGGCTCCGTCAAGAGCGTCTGTCTCCAGTCCGGTGTCATCTGCGAATACATTCAGGCCTGTTCTGTCATGGACGTACCTCGCCTTAAAGAGAGCATTCTCCTCCAGAGTATCTGCCTCTTCAGGAATCTCTTCGGTTATCTGCACATCAGCCAGGCCAAGAATCTTGAAGTTCTCATCAAGAAGTTCACTTATCTCCCTGATTTTATGTTTATTATTTGTAGCGAATACCAGTTCCATGCAAGGGTAGTAATTGAAGGCAAAAATAGTCAATGCATCTGTACCAGACCGTACCGGTATACCAAAACAGCGAAATAATAGTTTATTTTTGTACAGATCAGACAAATTTAGTTTCCTATGACGGCCATTTTATTTCGCGGTTGTGTTCTGCTCTCTCTCATTCTGTCAGTGGGAGTCTGTGGTCAGTCCGTGAATGCAGTAGTCACGGGACCTGATAATATTCTGCCGGGCAGAGATAAGATCACTGAAGTTTTTTTATACCGATCAGGCGAGAGGGTAGATGCCGCAGAGGAAAAGCTCGTTCTCGTCAATCATGAAGGGATTATTTTCTGGATGGAAAAAGGAGCGTCCACAGAATATTCTTTTTATATGGAGGGGCCTGATGATGACTGGACCGCCTGGGATGAGCGTAACTACAAGGAATATACAAACCTTGACCAGGGGAAATATACATTCAGGTACCGGTACCGGGAGGATGGCGGTGGTGAAACGGTCGTTAGCCCTGACAATGATGGCGGTGGTGAATCGTCCGGCGGGGTGGACTCGACAAGCAGGGGCGGCGCGGCCGGCGAGGGCTCATTCAGCTTCCGGGTAAAGGCACCTTGGTACTTCTCTCCGCTGGCATTGATTATCTATCCTTTTCTTCTTGTTTTTGCCGGAATGATGCTACGCGTCCGTACCCACCGGTTGTTCAAGGAGAGACAGAAACGGCTTGAGGAGCTCATCGCAGAGCGAACAGAGGAGCTTCAGCATGAGAAGGAAAAGTCGGACAATCTTCTGGCAAATATGCTTCCCAAAGGTACAGCCGAGGAAATCATGTCAAAAGGGAAAGCGGCGAAGACAAAATACAATTTTGTAACGGTACTGTTTTCCGATATACAGGGATTCACCAGGATTGCAGAGGAGATGAACCCGGAGGTTCTGATTGATGAGCTTGACCGGTTCTTTTTTCAATTTGATTCACTTGCCGAGAAGTACAGGATTGAAAAGATAAAGACCATTGGGGATGCCTACATGTGCGCAGGAGGAATCCCGGAGAGGAACAGGACCAACCCGGTGGAGGTGGTGCTGGCTGCACTTGAGATGCAGCAATACATGCAGTTTATGAAGGATGATCCGGCAAAGACCGCCGCACGGTTCTGGGATATCAGGATTGGCATTCACACAGGTACGGTGATAGCGGGTGTTGTTGGGCATAAGAAGATTACCTATGACATCTGGGGTGACACGGTGAATACAGCGAGCAGGATGGAATCATCGGGCGAGCCGGGGAAAATAAATATTTCGGGTACAACATATGAGTTTGTAAAGGAATATTTCATCTGTGATTACCGGGGCAGGATGCCTGTCAAGTACAAAGGTGATCTTGACATGTATTTTGTTAAGGGTATCCGGCCGGAGTTTCGCGAGCCTGACGGTTCGCCCAACAGGAAATTCTTTACGAAGATTGAGATGATCCGTATTCTTGATGCGGAGGAACATGTTTTTACAAAGTATTCGGAGATCGCCTCTCCCGATCTCTTTTTCCACAGTGTTGATTATATCCGGAGCGTATGTCTCCAGGCTGACCTCCTGGCCAGGGCTGAAAAGCTGGATGACAAGGATTATATTCATGTCAGGCTGGCATCAGTATTTATCTTTTTCGGCTATGCGTTTGACTATAATGATCCGCCAGCTGCCGCCCGGAAGAGGGCCGGGGAGATACTCTCAGTTTACGGTTTCGGACCCCAGACCCTGGATGCAGTGACTGCCTTGATGGATTCCGCATTTCTTCCTGTACGGGATAATGCCGCCGCTATGGTCTTGCATGATGCAGTATATGACTTCACCGGAAGGATAGATTTTGTCACAATGGTTGACAGACTGTACCGTGAGGAAATGGCGTACGGCAAGGTAAATGACCCTAAAACCTGGTTCCGGAATTTGGCCGTGAGAATTGAAGAAAATCAGTTCCTTACTGAGACGGCAAAGAAACTGAGATCGGTTACTCTGCAGGAGCAACTCAATGCTCTTCAGTCTTTTGCCGGGGAGAAGCTCAACAATATTTAAAATCATTTGGTACTTTGGTTATAAAGAGTACATTTGAAAAATCCTAATACTTGCAATCATGGTTAATTTGGACTGGAACAATCTGCCTTTTGGCTATATCAAGACTGATTACAATGTCAGGTGTTACTTCAGAAACGGAGAGTGGAGCAAGCCTGAAATATCTGACTCAGAGTACCTTAATGTTCATATAGCTGCTACGGGGCTGCATTACGGGCAGGAGTCGTTTGAAGGACTCAAGGCCTACAGGGGCCGTGACGGGAAGGTCAGGTTATTCCGCTGGGAGGAGAATGCTAAACGGATGACCGCTTCGGCAAAAGGAATCATTATGGAGCCCGTACCCATTGAACTGTTCCGGGAGGCGATATTTACTGCCGTCAGGCTTAATGAGAAGTTTGTTCCACCCCACGGATCGGGGGCATCGCTTTATATAAGGCCGTTGCTTTTTGGCAGTGGCGCGGAGGTTGGGGTCAAGCCTGCATCGGAATATACGTTCCTGGTTTTTGTTACCCCGGTAGGTCCTTACTTCAAAGGGGGCGTAAAACCCGTAAACATGATGATATGCCGTGATGTTGACCGTGCTGCTCCGCTTGGTACAGGCAACATTAAGGTCGGGGGTAACTATGCCGCCAGTCTGAGAGCCATAGTGAAAGCCCGCGACGGAGGATATGGCAATGCACTCTTCCTTGACGCACTGGAAAAGAAATATATCGATGAATGCGGTCCTGCAAACTTCTTCGGCATTAAGAACAACACATATGTAACACCACTGTCAGAATCGATTCTTCCCTCAATTACCAACAAAAGTCTCATCGCGATAGCTGAAAAGATGGGGATGAAAACCGAAAGGCGGAGGATTCCGGTTGAGGAACTTGAGGAGTTTGAAGAGACAGGTGCCTGCGGTACCGCGGCTGTCATAAGTCCGATCGCAAAGATAGTCGATCCCGACACCGGGAAGGTTTATGAATATTGCAAAGATGGCAATCCTGGACCTGTTTCGATGAAGCTGTTCAACAAGCTGGTTGGAATACAGTACGGCGATGAACCCGATGAATTCGGGTGGATGACTGTAGTGGAGGCCTGACCTTCATTTCCCGGTATTGTTTTAATTCCTGGCACGTTCTGAAAAAATTGCCGGCCTTTGGAAGGAATTGGCGGTTTCTGTGCTATTTTTGACGCAAAGATTCAGCGGTGGCAAAAACATTGGGAGGGATATCCAGATACAGGTTAGGCAGTTCTTATGTCACACTGGTTGTGAGTGTATCTCTTGTTCTCTTTCTGCTCGGAATCCTGGGAATGGTACTGATCAATGCCCGGCAGCTCTCAGACTATTTCCGGGAAAGTCTTTCGTTCACCATAATGCTCAAAGAGGATGCACGAGAGGCAGACATCATGATGCTTCAGAAGGAGCTGGATGCCAAGTCATATGTTAAACAGACGGAGTATGTATCCAAGGATGAGGCAGCTGTTAAGCTGAGCGAAGAGCTGGGTGAGGATTTCCTTGATTTCCTGGGATATAATCCCCTGATGCCGACGATAGATGTTTACCTGCTGGCTGATTATACTCATCCTGACAGTGTTATAAAGCTGGAGAAGATCATATCTGAGTATCCGGTGGTTGATGAAGTTTATTACCAGGAGTCAATACTTAACCTGATCAATGACAACGTAAAGAAGATAAGTGCTTTTCTTCTGGTTATCAGCGCTTTGCTATTCCTGATTGCGCTGACGATAATAAACAATACAATCAGGCTGTCAATTTACTCTAAGAGGTTCCTGATCAATACTATGCAGCTCATCGGTGCCAACAGGTCCTTCATCAGGAAGCCTTTTCTGCTCAAAAGCCTCTTTTTCGGTTTTCTGGCGGCGCTGATTGCGATAGGGCTTTTGATGGGACTTATGTACCTGATTGAGAAGGAGTTTTTCACGCTGTTTACTTATGAGAACATAAACATGTTTCTGTTTTTGTGCCTGGCGCTGGCGTGTGCGGGGGTAGTGATCAATGCCGTGTCGACATTTTTTGCCGTCAACAGATATCTGGGCATACACGAGGATAAACTATATTATTAGAAGGAAATGGTTGCTAAAAAGGAAGATGACAAAAAAACAGGCTTTGCCCTGGGAAGGGAGAATTACAAGCTTATGGCCATAGGTTTTGCCATAATTATTGTAGGGTTCATTCTCATGGCAGGAGGCAGGTCTGATGATCCGAAAGTCTTTTCGGAGGATATCTTCAGTTTCCGCAGGATTACTGTAGCTCCGCTGATCGTTCTTGCCGGTTTCATTTTTGAGATTTACGCAATAATGAAAAGACCCAGGGATTAACATTTTACGAATTGAAATCAGATAACCTTGATGAATTGGTATGAAGCCCTGATCTTCGGACTGGTACAGGGACTGACTGAGTTTTTACCGGTCAGCAGCGATGGGCACCTTGAGATCGTTAAATATCTTTTTGGCGGGATTGAGGAGAGTTTTCTCTTCTCGGTTGCTGTTCACGGCGCAACGGTATTAAGTATAATCGTAGTGTTCTGGAATGATATCATGAAACTGCTGAGAGGTGTTTTCAAATTCACCCTTAATGAGGAGACTCTGTTTGCACTCAAGATTATTGTTTCAATGATTCCGGTGGCGATTGTGGGTTTTACGCTCAGGGATGAGGTAGAGTCGCTGTTTGTTGCAGACATGGATATCACCGGTTCATTTCTGCTTGTTACTGCCCTGTTTCTCACCCTGGGCCATTTTGTAAGGAAAAGGGATAAGCCAATAACCTATGGGGGCGCGTTCATTATGGGGATAGCACAGGCGCTTGCTGTACTGCCGGGCCTGTCCAGGTCCGGGTCCACAATTTCCACAGGACTGATGCTTGGGAACAGCAAGAATGAACTGGCCCGCTTCTCATTCCTGATGGTTATTATTCCTATCATCGGGGCCAATTTTGTGGAGGTTGTCACAACAGAAACTGCTGAGGTCAATCTGGTTATTTTACCGCTTATAATAGCTTTTATTGCCGCCTTCGTGTCAGGTTATGTTGCCTGCCGGTGGATGATCAACATCGTCAGGAAGGGCAAGCTGGGATGGTTTGCGCTCTACTGCCTAATTTTAGGACTGTCACTTATAATATTTGCCTGATAGTGCTCAAGAACTGTTCCAGCTTTGATGAAGGTGAGATCCTGCTGCTTCAGAAGCCGCTCTACTGGACCTCATTTGACCTTGTGAACAAGGTTAAGCTGGCTATACGTCATCGTTGCGGGCTCAAGAAGATCAAGGTAGGGCATGCCGGCACGCTTGATCCGCTGGCAACGGGACTGATGATTGTTTGTACCGGCAGGGCCACTAAGAGGATTGATGAGTTCCGGGATCTTGACAAGGAGTACACGGCTCTTGTAAGGTTCGGAGCTACAACCCCTTCCTTTGACCTTGAGAGTGATACTGACAGGGAATACCCTTCCGGTCATATAACTGGCGCGATGATAGCTGAAAAGCTTGAGGGTTTTCTCGGAGAGCAGATGCAGGAGCCGCCTCTCTTTTCGGCGAAGTTTGTTGACGGGAAGAGGGCTTATGAACTGGCAAGGAAGAAGATAGAGAAGAAGCTTGACGAGGTGAAGGTGGTTTTTCGCGAACTTGAGCTGCTTGAATACAGGGATAATGAAGCAAAGATCAGGATAGTATGCAGCAAAGGCACCTATGTCAGGGCTTTCGCCCGTGACCTGGGCATCTCCCTGGGGAGCGGAGCGCATCTCAGTGGGCTGGTAAGGAACGCCATAGGAGAATTTCGTGTTGAAAAAGCTCTGACTGTAGATGAATTTAAATTTATTCTCGAAAATTTGAAACAAAACGATATTTCAATCGTATAAATATTCTTGCACTAATCATAATTGGATTATGAAACTATCTCAATTTAAGTACACACTACCCCAGGAACTGATTGCGCTCTATCCATCAAAAAACAGGGATGAGTCGAGGCTTATGGTTGTGCACAGGGATACCGGAGAGATTGAACACAAGGTATTTAAGGATATTGTTGACTATTTCAGGGAGCGTGACGTGCTGGTCTTCAACAATACGAAGGTATTTCCCGCAAGGTTATACGGCAACAAGGAAAAGACAGGTGCTGAGATAGAGGTCTTTCTCCTTCGTGAACTGAACCGGGAGCAGAGATTATGGGATGTGCTCGTTGATCCCGCGCGTAAGATCAGGATTGGCAACAAGCTATATTTTGGGGAGGATGATCTGCTTGTGGCGGAAGTAATTGACAACACCACCTCCAGGGGCAGGACGCTGAGATTCCTGTTTGACGGGACTTATGAGGAGTTTAAGGACACTTTGTATTCATTGGGTGAGACTCCTCTTCCTAAATTCATCAACAGGCCGGTTGAGCCTGAGGACAACGAGAGATATCAGACGATCTTTGCCAAGCATGAGGGTGCAGTGGCTGCTCCTACGGCAGGGCTCCATTTCAGCAGGGAGTTGCTGAAGAGGCTGGAGATTGTGGGTGTTGAGTTTGCTGAGATTACCCTGCATGTCGGGCTTGGCAATTTCCGGAATGTTGATGTTGAAGATCTTACCAAGCACAAGGTTGACTCTGAGAGGATACTGATATCAGAGGAGGCCTCCGTCCTGATAAACAAGGCCAAGGACCGGCGGAGCAGGATTTGTGCAGTGGGAACGACGGTTATCCGGACCCTGGAAAGCTCGGTTTCGACATCAGGAATGGTCAAACCGTTCAACGGGTGGACAAACAAGTTCATTTTCCCACCTTATGAATTCAAGGTTCCCGATATGCTCGTGAGCAACTTCCATCTTCCATATTCCACCCTTCTGATGATGGTTTCTGCCTTTGCAGGGTACAACCTTCTTTTTGATGCATATCGTACTGCGGTCAAGGAAAAATACCGGTTCGGAACATATGGAGACGCCATGCTGATTCTTTAGAATTCAGCCCCTTTTCTTGTTAATAAACAATCGCCAATGTGTATAATTTGTGCCGGCACTCTTTGCCGGCACAATTATTTTATGGGAACTTCACAGTTTCAGAGGTGAAAAAGTCTGAAAATGAGGTAACCTTTAGGGTTTTTGCGAGTATAATCAATTATTTCATAGTTTTTGCGTTATTGATGCAATATGCCTTTCGGAAGGATTTGTTACTACAGTATGATTATGCCTGAACATATTTTCTTTTCCAAGAACCAGCTGACAGGCCGGAATGATCAATTGAATTCTGTTAAAAAAGGCAATAACCTGATACTGTCCGCTGCTCGCCGGTTTATTTCTTTTATGTTGCTGTTTTTACTGATCTCTGTTAACACCCTTTTCAGCCAGGCTGTTGGTGATTACAGGACAAATGGTAATGTTCAGTTTAACCTCCCTGCCAACTGGCAGGTTTATGATGGTACAGCGTGGGTTGCAGCTTCTGTTGATCCAGGTCTTGGCAGCGGGGTAATAACAATTCGTAACGGGCATTTGGCAACGGTTACATCGACAGAAACTCTGGATCAACTGATTGTTGAGGCAGGAGGAACACTCCGTGTCAATGCCTCCCGGAATCTTTACATTGGGAATGGAGCGGAGGCATTTGACCTCGAAGTATACGGTACAGTTGACAACTATAATAATATCAATACTGCTGCAAATCCCGGCGCCGCTATTCGATTCAATGACAATTCGTTGTACAATCACAGGCTTAACGGCGGAACAATTCCCGATGCTACATGGCTGACTAATTCCACTTGTGTAATTATGGGAGTTACCACCACCATCCCGGCGGGGTTTAATCAAATATTTGGAAATTTCACATGGAGTTGTGCAACACAATCACTTGATATCGATATTAATGCTAATCTGGAAGTTAGAGGAGTATTTACCATGGCGAACTCCGGCGCAACCAGATACCTCCGGGTAGCCACCTCCGGCAGCTATACCATGAACCTGGGAGGTTATACTCAGACCGGTGGTAGGCTGAACCTGGCTATAGGTGGATTTACATGCACTTTAAATCTGGCCGGTGACTTCAATTTCTCCGGGGGCAATTTACTTACAAGCGGCTCAGGAGTAGGCAACATTAACTTCAGAGGACCAGGATTACAAAGATTTATCCGGACAGGTGGAAGTTTTTCCAATACCAGGCTGAACTATACCGTATTCAGCGGGGCTATCCTTGATATGGGAATAAGCATAATTGATGTCTCCGGCACATTCGTTGCTGTGGGAACCTTTACTCTAAATGACGGAGCGGGTATAATGCTTGGTGACCCCTATGGAATAACGGAAACCACGACCGGCGCAACCGGAGGAAACATCAGAGTCCTTGGCACAAGAACATTCAGCAGTTTGGCAGATTATACATATAACGGGAGTGTCTCACAGGTTACCGGCGACGGTCTGCCGGCTACTGTCCGAAACTTTACCGTTGATAATCCTCTGGAGGTTGCCCTTACGGGAGACCTGAACATAACAGGGCTCCTGACGATGGCTCAGGGTAATATTGTTACTGCAGGGAATGAGTTTATGCTCTCCAACGGCAGCGCTGCATCTCTGGTCTACACTGCCGGAACTGTAGTGGGGGCATTCGAGAGAAATATTGTCCAGACAGGTCAGGATTATCTGTTCCCGGTAGGCTCTGTTACAAGAACGCAATCCTTTGTTGCCAGATTCTCTGATCTTGTTCAGGGAAGCCTATTGGTGAGCTTTGTCGAAGGTGATCCCGGAAGTGCTGGCCTTCCACTAACAGACGGAGGGACTTATACAATCACCAATCAATATACCACCGGATACTGGATTGCCATTGCAAGGAACTCATTATCGTCCGCGAATTACAGTATTGATCTCGACGCGACAGGATTCGGGCCATACCCTGTGACTGCCGGTACAAGAATAATTCGCAGAAATGGAACGGCAGCCTGGACTCTTGACGGAATTCATGCCGGTGTGTCAGGTTCAATTGTCAGCCGGTCCGGGATGACTCAGTCTGTTTCCTCAGGAACTGAAGGAACTCAATTCTGCATTGGTAAGACCGGTCCGTTTATTACTTCGCAGCCGGCAGACAAAACCGTATGCCAGGGAACTTCCGACCTGTCAGTATTCCAGGTCATCGCATCCGGCTACAACCCATTGACTTATCAGTGGTACCGGAATTCCGGAGAACAATTGACTAATGACGGTCACTATTCAGGGGTTTCGTCGCCTTCATTGGGCATTAGCAATGTCAGTTTCGGGGACGCTGGTGAATACTACTGTGTTGTTACTGACGGAAGGGGAGAAAGCATTGAGACCCGGCATGCCACACTGAACGTTCCCTCGGTCAGCTTCGGATTTAATTATTTCACTGATCTTTCTATAAGCCAGGCTGCAGGATCGCAGGATCTGATTGACTTTCCTGTATTGGTGACTGTTACCAGGGATTATCTCAGAACCGTAGGAAACGGTGGTCACGTCTCCAGTAATAATGGCTATGATATTATTTTTGTGGACACTGACAACAGGAAACTAAACCACGAGGTGGAGTCATATGACCCACTAACCGGTAAGCTTGTAGCCTGGGTGCGGATTCCCGTGCTATCCTCTTCCGGTCCCACCACTATCCGCATGCTATATGGTAATCCTGCCTCAAACACTGACCAGTCGACGGAGGAAACTTGGATTAGCAGTTACAAGGGAGTATGGCATCTAAGCAATAACTCTATCACTGATGCCACATCATTCAACAATGATCTTACCAACAACGGTACATCTAGTACATCAGGCCTGATTGAGGAAGCCAGAATCTTTGACGGGACCAACGATAACCTTCGGGCAAATTCGACCACCGGTTTTGGAGGAAATGCTTATAATCAGACAATAAGTGCATGGGCTATTTACAATACCCTGCCCAATGAAACCCAGAACCTCATGGTCCTGCAAAGGTCCGGTACACCTTCTGCAGTACAGATCGGTTTCAGGGAAGTGGGAGGTTCTTACAGGGTCGTTGTATGGAACTGGGGAGGCGCTCCACTGGTATCGAGTACCCCATTGCCTTCAGTAAACACTTGGCATTATTATTCATATACATTCGATGGAACAAACCACAGGCTTTATGTTGACGGGGTCGAAACAGCGTCTTCTACAACCGCAAATCCACAAAATTCTATTCCTCAGTATGTGTATCTGGGCAGTTTTAGCGGCGGAGAATATTTTGATGGGATAATTGATGAAGCGAGATACTCACTGAGTCAGAAGACTCCAGGCTGGATTGAAACCGAGTATAACAATCATATTACTCCCGGAAGCTTTGTTTCTGTTGGAGAAGAAAACGAAATGAATTCGCTTGTTTCAGCAGGCGAATGCAACGCTCCTGTAATCCTATCCGGTTACCCTGCAGGAGGTACATTTTCAGGCCCGGGTGTTACCGGAACCGCCTTCCATCCCGACATTGCAGGGGCAGGCACCCATACAATCATCTACACTCATAATGTAGATGGTTGCAGTGTGAGTCTTTCAAAAAGTATTACTGTAACTCCTGTTCCTTCAGCGCCTTTAACGCAAGACGAATTTTGTTGTGTCCGGAATGTTGCTGATCTTGATGCATCTGGCAGTAATCTGAAATGGTATACTAACTCCGGTTTAACGACAGTCGCTGGGTGGGGTACCCCGTTCGCATCTGGCCGGACTGCCGTAGGCACCTATACATATTATGTTACTCAGACTGTCAATGGCTGTGAAAGTGTGGCTTCCGAAGCTGTACTTACAATCTACCCTAACACACCCGTTGGAGGGACTGCAACCGTTAGTCGTTCCCCTGAGTGTGTGGGTAATACGGCTACGTTTACACTCACCGGTTATACCGGCAGGATAATCGCCTGGGAGAAGAAGCTGTCTTCTGATACCGAATGGACAAGTATACCGGGAAGTAATTCGAGTCCCTTCAGTGAGGTACTTGCAGTTTCTGGAACATGGCAATATAGGGCCGTTGTAAGTGTAGGATTATGCGGATCTGCATATTCTTCCATTGCAAACATTACTGTTATAGAAGATATTACGGGGCCAGTTATTGCCGGATGTCCTTCCAATATTACTGTCTACACCGGAGCTCTTAATCCGGATTGCTCGCAGATTGTCAACTGGAGTGAACCAACTGCGGTTGATTACTGTGAAGGATCTGTGGGATTTTTATCACGCAGCCATGCCCCGGGATCCTCTTTTCTTGTCGGAACCACTACTGTAACATATACGTTCACTGATGGTTCGAATGTCTCAACATGCATGTTTGATGTTACTGTTGCAGATAATACTGATCCGACGATCACCTGTGCAGTACCTGCAGCGAGCTATGCAGCCGATACGGACGAGTGTTATTATACGGTTGTTGGAACAGTTCTTGATCCGACAGCCACAGATGACAACTGCGGTATCGCAGGCACAGTTAATGACTTCACCGGTACCTCTACCCTGGCAGGGGCACAGTTCCCTGTAGGTACGACTACGGTTATATGGACCATCACGGACATCCATGGTAACGATGCCACATGCCAGTATGATATTGTTGTCACAGATGATGAAGATCCTACGATTATCTGTCCTGCTGACATCCTCGACATTCCGGCTGACGCCGGCCAGTGCTATGCTACTGGGGTGGTGCTTGGCACCCCGACCACAGCTGATAACTGCGGTGTTGACACAGTAACAAATGATGCCCCTGCCCAGTTCCCTGCAGGTATAACTGTTGTAACCTGGACTGTTACAGACATACATGGGAACAGTGCAACATGTGAACAGCGGGTCACAGTCATAGATACAGAGTTCCCCACATTCTCGGCACCTGGCGATATTACCATCTATAAAGATGCCACCTGTGGATATGATGCCAGTACTGACATCACGGGAGATGTTACTAATGAATCAGATAACTGCGACACATCACTTGACGCCACCTTTACTGATGTTGTGGTTGCAGGTTCATGTGAGGGTGAACAGGTCATCACCAGAACCTGGAGCCTCTCTGATGATTATGGCAACACAACTACGCATGACCAGATAATTACGGTAGAGGACAATACGGCACCGACCTTTACAGTCCCGGCCGACATTACGATATACAAGGATGACACCTGCGGTTATGATGCAGGGCTGAACATCACGGGAGACGTCAACGATGAGGCCGACAACTGTGACACCTCGCTTGACGCCACCTACATTGATGTAGTTGTTGCAGGTTCATGTGAAGGCGAACTGATCATCACCAGAACCTGGACGCTGGCTGACGACTGCGGCAATACCACCACCTATGACCAGATCATCAGGGTTGAGGATAACACCGCACCGACCTTTACAGTCCCGGCTGACATTACAATATACAAAGAACAACTGTGATACCTCGCTTGACGCCACCTTCATTGATGTTGTGGTTGCAGGTTCATGCGAAGGCGAACTGATCATCACCAGGACCTGGACCCTGACGGACGACTGCGGAAATATTACATCACAGGATCAAATAATCACTGTCACTGATAATACTCCGCCTGAATGGACTACTTTGCCAGGAGCGCTCGATGTGACGCTTGAATGCAGTGATACCGATGGACTCGCAGCAGCACAGGCACTCTTCCCGGTTGCCACGGACAACTGCGACAACACCACTTCAAATATCATAAAGGTTTCGGGTATATTTGTAGCGGGATCAACCTGTCCTCAGGCAGGTACCTACACCAATACATGGACTGTTACTGATGACTGCGGCAATATAAGTTCTGTTTACACTCAGACTATCACAATTATTGATAACACCGCACCGACTTTTACAGTCCCGGCTGACATTACAATCTACAAAGATGCCACCTGCGGTTATGACGCCGGGGTTAACATCACGGGAGACGTCACGGATGAGGCAGACAACTGTGACACCTCTCTTGAAGCCACCTTCCTTGATGTGGTTGTTGCAGGTTCATGCGAAGGTGAACTTATCATCACCAGGACCTGGACGCTGACAGACGACTGCGGCAACACCACCACTTATGATCAGATCATCAGGGTTGAGGATAACACCGCACCGACCTTTACAGTCCCGGCAGATATTACGATCTACAAGGATGCCACCTGCGGTTATGACGCCGGGGTTAACATCACGGGAGACGT
>JFJP01036976.1_pt1 | contig 80723 bp, 71 predicted proteins | sample 431651 | NCBI WGS metagenome assembly JFJP01 (sample SAMN02602958, study PRJNA72255) | Microbial mat metagenome, whole genome shotgun sequencing project. | biome: fresh water; feature: sink hole; material: water; isolation source: purple microbial (photo- and chemosynthetic) mats found in... | reverse complement strand
CAGTATTCACAGGTAACGCTCTTTGAGTCCAATTAATACCGTCAGGACTACTAGCTGCTATAGCACTATTATAAGCTATAGCTACAAACACACCGTTGCCATAAGTAACAGAATGCCAATTAGCACTCACCGGTAAAGCTCTCTGAGTCCATACACCACCTTCATCATTAGTTAAAGCTAATGGATATGCACTAGGAAGTGCTAATACACCAGATCTAAGAAACGTTTTATTATCTACCGTTAGTGTAGGATCAGTTGAAGATAGATATACACTATCACCTATCTGTATATCTCTAGGTTTTGTGTAAAATTGATTAACAGTACTCATAATAAACCTTTTTTAAAATTTAATATAAATTAAATCTGTTAAATAAATATCCAACCTAATGTGGCGTTTGCAAACACTACTCTACCGTAAGCGGAATACACTGTATCCAGCACTAGATCTTCTAGACTATCAGCAACTTTATTACCATTACCAATAATCTTACAAGTCAATGTACCGCTCTTATTAGAAAAATTAACCACGTCACCATTTGCGGGTGATGGGGGTAGCGTTAAAGGGCAACTTTCAGTGAATACATAATAGCCGCCAGCGACAGCAAGAGTGCTCGTATCAATTAAAGTCAAAGCAATATTGCTTAAAATTTCATTTTTAATAGTAGCTGAAGATTTATTATCTACATTACCTAATCCCACTTCAGCAGCTGTATAGCTAGGTTTCAATGCATTCTTAGCCCATGCAAACACGTCTGATGCAGGTAGCGTCGTAGGTAATACTTGATCACCTGTATTGCTACCAGTAAGAGTACTGATACCTAATTTAGATTTAATACTAGTGGTCGTTTCATCACCAGTATTGGTGCCAGAATTAGTGCCAGTAATTAAACCTTGTAATTTACCGAGTGTATCAGCATCAGTAGTAGCAGTACCTTTAAGAGTAGTAACAGCTGAAGCGATAGCTGTATCTCTATTTGTGACTTCTGAAGCGATAGCTGTAGTGATTGCAGAATCTCTATTAGTTACTTCATCATTATCTGCATTGATTCTATCCGTTTGTTCAATAGAAAGTAGACCTGGTAAACCGTCGAGTGCAGACTTATCAGTAGCACTCATTAGTCCATTTTGAGAACCAGTAGCTAAAGAATGGGTATGATCTACATTAGATTTTGTAGCTAGTTGAGCATCCACATAAGTAGTAGCTGCTTTAGTGGCTACAGTAGTAGTCAATGCGCTAACAGCTGAGCCGTCACTGGTGAGTTGAGTAGCAATTTCTGCTAATGTATCTAATGCAGCAGGAGCAGCGCCCACCACAGCTTGAATTCTATCATCTGTTTCTGTTTTACTATAAACAGGTGGCAGTGAATCTAATTTTACTTTATCTTCTGCTGACATCAAACCAGCGCTGCTAGTAGTCGCACTAGCTGGGGCTGCTGGGGCGCTGCCGACGATATTATCCAGTGATAACAGTGCAGACTTAATTGCGCTGATATCGCCGACACGTGTGTCAGCAATTGTAGCACCTGGAATGGAATAGCCTAGTTTTGGCGAATTCGTGATTGGCATAATAAATATCCTTAAAAAATAATGATCACCGATTAAAATAAAAATGCACTTCTATTAAACCTTAGCAACTACATAACCGAAATAATTAGAGATTGGCCAAGAATTAGTTTGTTGCGGATAACCACCCACTGCGCTCCAAGCATACGAGTGCCTATATGTTTGATTTTTTGAAGTATTAAATGTCAAACCGTTACCGTATGTTGTTGCTATATTCTGGCCATTATCCGTACCTGCAAAAACCAATAGTATCTGGCTGGTTCCGGATGCCATAGGCTGTGGCCACTGAGTATTACTATTGTAGTCAGATACTGACAAAGTACCAGGTGCTCGAATGACAAACATTAGTGCTTGACCGCGATCAGCGCCACCTGTAATACTAACTGTAAGATTTCCTGTTTCACCACCGACAGCCATTTTATAAATAAGATGACCAAACATACTGGCGGGTTTACTACCATTGATTTGTGTAGTAAAACCAGGCACGCTTATGCCAGTTGCATATGCAGCATGTACAAAACCACAAATGATAATCATATCGCCCGCTAATATACCGGCAGGGTATGGTATCGTAAAACTGGTAATTCGTGCGTCCGTACCTCCACTTGTAAAACCAACTATGGATTTAGGTGTATTTGATTTACCATATAAATCATTCATTGTGGTTAAACCACTAGCTTTACCAGCTAGTGATCTTACATTGCTTTGATTTAAATTAATAGCGGTAGCAGCTGCTATAGATAACTCAGTATTTACTTCACTAAGTGAAATAATACCTGATGACTTTAATGCCATAATTTATCCTTTATAAAGCTAATGCTTTCTAACTAAAAATAAACCAGTTCCTGATGAACAGTTTGCTCTTACGCAACTGATACCGGAAGTATAACTCAGAAATTTCTTCTGACCAGAAGTCAACGGCGCACCAACATCCCAGTCAAATGGGATAGCAGTATTGTTAGTGCAGTTTTTTGGAAAATCTGAACTAATCTCAACCTTACAACTACCGGAAGTTACACTTAATGCTAGTCCAATATTATCCGCATTAGTTATAAACCAAGGCGATATTGAATTGACTACAGTGACTTTGACGTTGTTAGGTCCTTCTTCGTAAGTAGTTTCTGCATTTGCAGAAAATAAACTTAGTAAGAGTAGAGTGCATACAAATATTTTTTTCATTTAGTACCCTTATAAATTTGCGATATGTTGCTCTAGTAGTTTCACTCTTTCAAGTAAAGCGACATTTTGACTTTCCAAATCTATCAATTTACTCAAGTTAGATTTGTTGTTTATGATATGTTGTTTTCTAGCTGACTCTAAAGCAATGTGTTGCTCTTGTGTTATTACACTGGATGTTCCAAATATAATAGACTTTACTTCAGACCTTACTCCAATTTTATTGAATACCAAATCCGATATTTCGGATTTGACACTGCTTAAATCAAAATCGTCAGGTAAAGCAGATAATGATACACCTAATAAAACGTTCGAATAATTAACACCATTTACATCGGGTAAACTAGTGACGTTTAATCCAGGTATCATCAATATATCACCTTTACTTGATTGTAAAGTGTATATTGGAATATTCTGACTATAATCAGAATCAAATCTTTCTTTTGTCAGACCAACCGGAAAATAAATATTGTTAAAAGGATCACTACCTTTTAAATGTAGATTAGCTATATATTCAATTGCTACGCAAGTGTAACTTAATTGATTATTGATTAACAAATTAAAAGGGCTGGATAATATATATTTTCCAGCTAGACCTATCGTAATAGCACTGTGTACTTGAATCATTATTATATCTCTTTTCAAACATAGTCAGGTGTTGTGCTCTTACAAGCCATTAAATATTGAACTTTGTCAAGTGATGAAGTGGCGTACACCACACCGTCTCTTATCGTCCTTCTAAATCCAATTGGCACGTCTGATGAACTAGTCATTTTCTCAGCAGCAATTAACATGAAAGAAAGTAGTATTATGAACTTCTGTGTAGCAGCTGTCATTCTACTGTAATCATTACTCGTAGTCGAGACACCGATTATGTCTGGATAGAGTTGTGTGATTTCAAATAAATTGTTTTTATTTTCAAAACTACCAATTACATCCATTATAACATTTTTATAAGGATTAGGCATTACAGTGGCATGATTATTAATATGCTCAGGCGGATATGTGGGCAATATCTTTTTCATGTAATCTAATTCTTTAGACAGATTTACAATAGATGAATATATGCCAGCTTGTAATGTCAAGTTTTCCACTCAGCTACAGTTCTAGCACTGTTAGCTAAAATGTAATCATATATCGCAGTGACGATCAAGTCGTAGTCATTACCTTTGGGACCGTGTATAAGTAAAGTCCAATTTGTTGACACTGTATCAGCTGGATTAAATGGGTTTACCCAATCAAATGCTTCAGCGGATAAAATAGTCTCAGGATAATCACCTCTGGCTAAACCTACATAGTTGAGTGTTTCTGTATATGTTCGGTTACTTATTGCTTTTCTAACTAAATCAGACACATTAAAAAAGTAATCTATCGATAAAAGAGGTGCGATTATCTTAATCTCATACTCGTCGTATTGATGTCTAAAACTATCATCGCTAAACCAAATTTTATTTAAATTATCTTCTACTGCATAATTTCTATTTTTCCAAGTCACCCATTCTGGAAATAGTTTTCCGTCTCTGGACACTTTTAATTCACCGCAATTTAACTCGTCACATGTGGTTAAAAATTGGGTTACGTATGCTGATACAAAAGCATCTTTTGTATCATTAACCACTAGTGAATTTTGGCGAGCATAAATCCAATTAGATATCACTAATGCTGTTGTGCTAATATTTTGCGGAACTTCTAATACGCCAGTAGTTGTTGATTTACTGAAAAAACCAATTACTGTAGTTGAGCGATTAGTTGGATCAGTGAAGATAGTTTTATCTTTAGCAAATGTTTGGCAGTAGGAGCTTAGTTCACCAATTGGCGATATCACGTTAGTCACATTACTAACGAGCGTTTCTATTTCAACGAAACCTTTGAATTGGTACATCTGTTATCCTTTTAAAGTGTATAGTCTATCATAAAATGCACATCCGATTAAATGATAGCATTTAACAATATAATGTCTCAACCAAATTTTAAGGTCAAAACTAATGGTCACTAAAGTAAAAATAGAAAAACCTGTGGATGTTGCAGTTGGTGCTATTATGTATACCGATGGTGGCTCTAGAGCAAATTTTGGCGGCTACGGCATACATGGTTATACTTACAGTGATCAAAAGTCAACCAAAGGTAGTGGTAATACTACACAGTATTTAACTAACTCAGGCTACATTCCAAAAATAGATGTCAAAGATAAAGCTAATTTAACTGAAGTAAAACCATTACAGTATATCAATGGTTACAGCAGCTTTAATGAGCCTACCACGAACAATGTGGCTGAACTTGCGGGTGCTACATCTGCATTAGATTTTGCAATTAATAATAATCTAAAATATATCACAATATTCACAGATTCTGAAATGGTAGTAAAAGGTGCAACATCTTGGCTAACCTCTTGGAAAAAGAATAATTGGATTAAAACAGATGGTCAACCAGTAGCAAATCAATCATGGTGGCAGGTATTAGATAATAATCTTGATAAGCTTAAAAGCGCAGGTACTGATGTTACATTCAAATGGGTCAAAGGACATTCTACTCATCTAGGTAACCAGTTAGCAGATAAATTAGCTACAATAGGTGTATTGCATTCCAAAGAAGGTAATATACGCACAGAGATCAATTCTGAAAAAGCAGATGGGTATTGGAGTAACACTGTAGATAAAAATCCATTTATCACACAAAAAAGAATATACTTCACAACTAGACCTGAAGGCATTGTGCCAGGTGAATATTTTCTAGGTGATCACGGTAAAGACGATGACCTCTTAGGTAAGAGAACAGCTGATGGATGTTACAGTTATATAATGCTTAAAACACCTGAGCCAGCAATTGAATTGATGCGAAACAAACAAGTCAAATTAGCTGGTTGTTTAGATGTCATTATCATGGCTAGACTTGATAAGGTATTTGAACCAAATACATATAAAGATATAATGACATATGGAGATGTGTGTTTTTATACACCCTACAAAGATAAATTAGATATGTACTTTATAGATAGCGAACCTGTATCAAGGGAACTTAGACCCCCTCGTTTAGCTATGAGAGCAATTGAGCAAGTCAATATTCTTAAAGGTATTTTAAAAGCATATCAAGGTAAGAATGATCCATGTTTAATTACAACAGATATAACTGGTATTATTTTTGACATTGATGATAAAGGTGAATATAAATTAAAACCAGAATACATAACAGGCTTTACATCTTTTAAAACTAATGTCAATTATTCGGATAACGATTCAATTGGTCAGTCTGAAATTGATCTCTGTTTGGGTGTTGATTTACCGGAAAGAAATTATCTTAAACGTATGGAGAAGTTAAAACCTTCTGTTACTGTAGTTACATGGATGGAATCAGAAAAGATGTTTAGATATGTGACTGTTATAGAGACTGTAGATGATTCAGGTATATTTGGTGGAATGTATAGTAACAGCAGATTCATTTAAAAAAACGTATTCCAGATTTTTTCAGTCACATATGACTAAATTGAATTAGTATAGGAATATATCTAATCAATTGTTTTATCACATGCAGCACAGCTGCGAAAGGTTTATTATGAAGATCACATTTAACCTGGGCGCCATTTCTTTCAACGCAAAGAAGGAGCCGCGCGAAGCGACACCGGATGACATCAAGGCTGGCATATGGCCTGCCCAAGGTGTGGACGTTAGTTTCTCAATGGATGCTTCGAGCTACACGCTCGAAGCAGAACCGGGTGAAATCCCGGCTATCTACAAAGAAGTAATGCCCGCCTTGACAGAGATGATGAAGACCTTTGCGGTCTTGAAGTCTTGAACTGAAAGAATATCCCCCACACCTTAATTGGTGTGGGGGATATGCGATCGTTTAATCTTTTTTTTAATTATTTTTAACAATATTAAAAAATAGTTTGCTGTATGTCCTCAGAGTTTCCATGTGATATTCATTTATCTTTTTCATAAAATCAGAAAATATATCAAAATTCATTCTTTGATCTTTTGCATATAAATCTAATTTAGAATTAAAAAATTCTTTATCGTCCGCATAGGTAGATTTGCTTTTCATTTCAACCCACAGTCTTTAAAATATGATTTATGGTGTTCTCAACTGAACCATTTAAAGCAAGTACTCTGTAATAGGTAGTCGTGAAAGTTTCAATAGATTTCGCGATATTATACGCGCCATTAGAGAGTCTAGCAGCAGCTTCTCTACTGGTATTACTCATTTGTTCTTTATCTAGATTGTCTTTAATAATATCTAAATAATCCACACATTGTTTTACCTGTCGCTTTAATAATTCTCTATCTACTGCTTTCACGTTCATCGAGCATTCATTGAGTTTATTAAATACGATTAGCCAATCCGTATTTCTCTGCACTACTCGTTTAACAATAGTTTCAGCTTTATAGGAATCTGTATCGTAACATTTAGAGAAAGCTTTATAAATATCATCTCTATCTTTCTCCATTCTATCGTACTCGGATTTCTTACTATTCGTGGAGATACTAGCTTGTTTATCAGACACTAATTGTGCTAAAAATAAAGTATACGGTTGCATTACTTCATTTTGTAAATTCTTAAACATGGATGTCACTGGCAACAACACCTCAAGATACTCTAAATAGAGTTTATTCATTCCTTCAGGTGTATATGCTCTTAACTCACCTATTTCAGTAAAAGGTACATCTTTTAACACCTTCATAAACTTAGATTGATCTTTAGACAGAGGTGTGAGCGCAGGTAGATCCGGTGTATGATCAGTGCTACTAAAAGCATTAATAATGCCAGGCATCAGACTCTTTAAAAAATTAGCCGCTGGCGCAGTAGAAAAGAACTCTAACGCTAATTGATCCCGTGCATATTTGAGATCTTCTATGGGTGCCATATTAATTTTCATGATTTGAATTCCTATTTTTAAAAATATTTAAGACATGTGGTCTAACACATGATTTACCTTATCAGGAAAAAATAACAACTGTATACGATAGTGTGCAGAGTAAAGCTCTAAACAAATACGAGGAATTTAAATGGCTGATTTTAATTTAAAAGCTGATTTTACAGCTATACCGAATGTTAAATTTTCTTATAATATCGGTAGTCTTTTTGATATAGCTACAGGCAGTTATGAAACAGGTAAGCATGGTGAGAGTATTTTAAATGGCGGGTTAGGAAATATCACAGGTATAGTGGGTATCGGTAATAATTTTAAATCCACTATCATGCATTACATGCTATTGTCAGCTATGTCGAAATTCGAAAATAGTGCAGCTAGTACTTACGATACAGAAATTAATATTTCTGAAAATCGTTTAAAGTCACTCGTTTCAAATATAACTGAATTCAAAGATGAAGATGTGATTAATACCGGAAGATGGGTAGTGACTGATAAAACTGCTTATCATGGTAACGAGTGGTTTGAGCACTTAAAAAAATATATGGACTCTAAGATAGCTAATGCAAAAAGCATTACTGTGGAATCACCATTCTTATCCAGAGACGGTAAAACTAATCTCACTATGCTCATTCCCACTTTTACGGAAATTGACAGTTTGACTAAGTTTGATACTCAATCTTCAAACGCTATGCAAGAAGATAATGAATTAGGTGAAAGCGGTGCAAACACTTTGTATATGAAAGAAGGTCAGGCTAAAAAGAGAATGCTCTCTTATTTACCAAAACCGATTCAGCAATCCAATAACTATATGTTAATATCTGCACATGTGGGTAAAAACATTCCGATGGATCCAAGAGCAGCACCCGTTAAGAAATTACAATTCTTAAAGAACAATGATACACTCAAAGGCGTCACTGATGATTTCACATTCTTAACTACCAATTGCTGGCAATGCCAAAACGCTACTCCTCTTTTTAATGACACTACAAAAGGTCCTGAATATCCTAGAAATAGCGATGACAATGTAAAAGGTGATACTGATTTATTTTTAGTCACAATGGTTCAACTCAGAAGTAAAACAGGTCCTTCTGGTTTGATTATGCAAATTATCATTTCTCAAAGAGAAGGTGTGTTGCCGTCTTTGACTGAATTTAATTATATCAAAACTAACGATAGGTATGGAATTACAGGTAGTTTGCAAAATTACAGTTTAGATCTTTATCCCGATGTAAAACTATCTAGAACTTCAGTCAGAGGGAAAATTGACACTGATCCACTTTTACGCAGAGCTTTGAACATCACATCTGAGATGTGTCAAATGAATTATCTTTGGCAGGAATCAGATAAAGTGTTTTTATGTACACCTAAAGAGTTATATGATGATTTGAAAACTCAAGGGTATGATTGGTCGACTTTATTATCTACTCGGGGATGGTGGACATCTAATAACGATAAACATCCAATACCGTTTCTTAGCACATTAGATTTATTAAAGATGAGAGCTGGCATCTATAAACCTTATTGGATGGACGAGAATAAAAAATTAAATGTATTATAGTGTAGTACACACATTCATAGGAAAAATAATAACATGATTACGTCAAATGTATTTGAAGAAAAAAGAAAACCTGGCGATATAGATTTAGTATTGGAAATTTGTAATATTTTAGCATTAATGAATCATCCTCGTCCAGATAATTGGATCGGTGACTCTACTGTTAGAGAAGCTATTGGTGCAGCACCTAAGTTGCAACGTTTTTTAATTAATAGATATTGGAGAGTCCAATTAGGACTATGTTCAGTTAGTACTACACGCGAGCGATTTTGTTTAGTGGATACTGGTAGCGATGCTGATTACTTAAAAATATTTAGGGATGCTATTGCTCCCAGTATTATAAATTTAAAATTAGCGTTTTAATGAATACAATATTTTAATACACCAAAGGGTTAATTCCTTCGGTGTATTAAAATTGTATTCCAGATTTTTTCAGTCACATATGATTAAATTGAGTTAGTAATTTAATCAACCAATGCAGCACAGCTGCGAAAGGAAACATCATGTTCTCAATCGAATACTTCTCCGTCGCGTTCTTCGCAATCGTCGGCTTTGCTGGCATTCTGACCAGCATTTCTTTCACGGTATTTAATGAAATGGTTGGTTTGAGTTACGATTGCTATCCGGCATATCGTCGAAGCACGGTGAGGACAGTCACAATTGTGACGAGTTACTTGATGCTGTTGTGGCTACCGTATGCAATGTTTGTGATTATCACATTCATCCCATGCGTGCTGTTTAAGAAACAGCTCACTAATTGGATGCGTCGTATCGCAGTCCAGCGACGTTGGGGTAACGTTTAATACCCATCCCGTGTAGCCTAAGCATGCTACTCAATAACTGCTAAAGGTCATCGTTTTGACCGCCTAAATATGAAGAGAATATATTAGGTAATTTGTACGATATCGTGTGCAAACGACTGATCCACGAAACGGATCAATAAGGTTTGCCCTGACGCACTACCTATCCCAAAAGGGTGAAAGTGCAAAAAGGATTTGGTTTTATAGACATACCTTTAAATGTCTAATTCTCAAAGCGTTTTTACGCGAGAAAGGTTTATCATGATCAAATTCCTCTGCAATGCTTTTTCTTTGAATATGCTGAATTCGTTGACATCCACAATTCGGGTGGATGAGTTGACTCTGGGCCAAGCTCAGGTGATGACAGTGGATGTAGACAGCGCCGTCGGGCATGCTGACACTGCGGCTGTGTTTGGCAACGTGTTGTGTACTCCTGTGCCAATGGCACGTGTGACAGTTCAATTGGTCCCAGGTGACCAGATTCTAGTGGGCCAATACGTCGGTCCACGGCTCCCAGAAGGAGCCAGCATTCTCCCTGAGGGTGCGTCTATCAAGTGGGCGCTAGTTAGTATCAGCTGACCTACTTGAGACCTAAACAAGTCATAAAACTGTTTATTTTTATAATTGCTATATAAGGAGATTAAATGGCATTTATGGGGTTTGCTGTTACACACGTATCTGTGTATGACAGTAACCTAATCAAGCTTGAGGAGATTTATTCAGCTCTAAAAGAGTTGGACGATTCTCTGTTAGTTGAGGAAATAGGTAAGGAATTAAACCTTACTATTCCTGATCTAATGGAAGGTATCCAAGCTTATATTGGTAGTTTGCGCGAATATCGCGACACAACTAACCAAGATTAGGTAATGTCAGGCATGACATTAAACATGCCGCTCGATACCGTAGCGCGTAACGGATAAAAATAAGTTTGCTCTTATTTTTTTTTTTGATTCTAGAATATTTAAACCACATATTACTTCCTTGGAAGGAATAGTCGAACATGTTTCTTTTTGAAAGTTCATAATGTCCAAAATAATTATTTACCCAAAACAATATAAGTCTTACACCTATAAAGAAATCATTGAAGATTTATATTTAAGAGATGATCCGTCTCTTTGTTTCCGTCATCAAGATATTGGCGGTGTTATCCAAAAAGCTCATCTTACTGAAGAGGAGTTAATATCAGTGCCTGGACTGGCTGAATCTAAATGGATATACATTCGTGAGACACATGAATGGATTCCGATTTTTAAATTTGATCAAAAAGTAGATCAACCACCAATTACTACTTTAGTAGATATTGAATTGTATAATGATAAATACAATTTGGATAATGGTAAAGATTGGTGGTGGGCCACACCAAAAGGTTTCCCTAGAAACCAACACGAGTAATTTTTAAAATAAAGGAATTTGCTATGTCGCAATATTCAATTGATGTTGAAGTTAATAATGATAAATTTACGGTACTGGTTGGATATGATAATCCACTTCATAGGTATTATCTTGTTGTTGAAAGGTTTATAGCTTCCGATGAAGACGAAATAGACGATGAGAATTTTTATCTCTATACCAATTTATCTGATAATAAATTGGTATCTGAACCACATAATTATCGGGACTTAGGATATTTCAAGAATGCTCTTAAGAATCTCAATATTAAAATTCCTGAATTAATTTGGGAAAATGTGCAGAGAGATAAATATCTAGATGATTAACATGGTGATTAGCTGAGAAAGAAATACAGTATGAGAGAACCGAGATATGGCGAAATAGATACACGTAACAATCCTGGTGCATATGAAATATATAGAAATAGGCATAAAGAGTTACCTCTATTAATAAAAGAAGTGGAAGTAGTTGATGAGATTGATTATATTGATCAATATTCTATTGATGATTCTGCTAGGATGGTATGGGAATTTTTAGATGAACTCGATCCATTAGATAAAAGAATTCTGATCATGTTGTATGAATCAGAAATGACTTATTTAGAAATATCTGAAGAGTTGTCTATCAAGCGTAACAAAATTGAAAGTGTGATAAATAACGCTTTGGGTGAATTAAAAACATTAGTCTGTATAAAAATTAAATATCATGGATTAAAGTTAGATTTTATGTCTAACTTTAATTATGGTAAAATTTATGACACATTCTTTTATAAGAATATGGTTCCGAAAAATTTCCGTTCACTAATTTCCAAAATTGACAATATCAAATAATATTTGTAATCGTTTTAATATATGCAGCTATGCTGCGGAAGAAATACGGTATGAGAGAACCAAGATATGGCGAAATAGATATACGTAACAATTCCGCTGCATATGCAATATATAGCAGTAGGAATAAAGAATTACCCCTATTAATAAAAGAAGTAGAAGTAGTTGATGAGATTGATTATAACGAACAAAGTCCAATTGATAATTTTGCAGAATATGTATGGAAATTATTAGATCAACTTAAACCCTTACATAAAAATGTTATTTACATGAGATTTAAATTAGAACTCACACTTAAGGAAGCTGGTGAACGATTATTTATCACTAGCGAAAGAGTTCGGCAAATAGAGATTGATGCTTTAAGAGAAATGAGAAAGCTAGCTTTTAGCATAGATTTAAGATTTGATCATCACCGTAGTACAATAACTGAGGCTGCCGTTGATTACTATAATTTATTTAAATCAGATTACGGATACTGTCCTAATGATCAGCAGATGAAACAAGGACATTATCTTAAAAAATATTTAATCTCATCCTAGATTTTTTCAGTCACATATACTAAAATTGAATAGGCATAGGAATATATCTATAATCGTTTTAATGTATGCTACAATGTAGCGAAAGGATTTATCATGAAAAAACTCGCATCAAAAAATGGACTTCTCCGTTATCCCTGAGGCTGCTCGCCCAGTCACATTGGATCAAAAGATACAGGTCCTGCGCCACGTAGCGCGTTCTCATGGCGCTCGCATGGCTAACGAAAAGCTCGCATGGCGCAGGAAAAATCTCAAACAAAACTACGGAATTTGGTTGGAGAATATCAAGCTCTGGGGCGTCTTCAAATACTACTGATTTTAGTAGTATAAAAAATAACCCGGTGGCGGGCTCTATTTTTTTTTGTTAAAAATGATTAAGTTAGTAAATCAAATGACCCAATACATCAATTAGGAAAATCTGTGCAACTCCAACTTATTGTATCAACTAACTTAAAGTTATTAAAAGCAGGTGGTGCAATCATTGGGGATTCCCGTGAGATTGCAAAGAAATTTTATAACGGTAAAGAATTGCCCGGACCACCTAGGTACGTCATTGTGATGAGTACTCATTTAAAAAGAAATTTGACTGATTTAGAATTCAAGGCTATTTATTACCATGAACTAGGCCATTATAATTTAGGTCATTTATCTGGACCTAGAAAACAAATAGATCAAAAGTTAAAAGAGTTAGAAGCTGATAAATTTGCAGCCAGACATGTAGGTGCAGCTAATGTTTTATCTGCATTAAAGAAACTACCCGTTATAGTCGGAAATTGTAAATCTTTGAAAAAAGCCAGTTTAGAAAACACTACATCTGAACTATACGACGAGAAATTAAGTTCCTTTTTAGACAATCTAAATAAAAATATGCAATACAGATTTGATTCATTAAACAGATTAATACAAATCATTTGAATAATATTAATTTAAAGGATTTATCATGCCTAATAGAAAAGCTGCACAGGATTTCATATTAACATATATAGAAAAAATTATTCCTGGTGAAGAAAATAAAAATTTATATCTGACATTATTCGAAAATATGTCAGATAGAGAATTTGATACATTTATGCTCGACCTGGAATCCGGTAAAATTAACCTCTCTATTACTGCACCTAATTTTGGAAAAAATAGATTAGAAACCAGTAGAAATATAGAAATAGCGAAAGAGCTAGGTCATAACTTTTTTCAAAGAGTCTGGGTACCAGCTCAAAATGGAAACCCGTCTTATCTTACACCAATTCCTTATTTAGTAATGGATTTGCCTATACGTAGGCAAGCACAGGTGTTATCTAAGAAGATTAGCATACCTGAGGATAATAACTCAGTAGATGATTTTACTGGCCAGCCGACAGGTAAATCAAAGGGTTCTAAAATCTCTTATCCTGAAACGCAGGTTCTCGCTGCAATTGGATTGAATGAAGGACTTGCTGAATTCCTGAAATTCAGAGGTGGTGATGAAAAAGGTTTTAATGCAATGAACACTATGATTGATAGGACAGGTAGTGTTAGTATTAAAGCAATTGATAAATACTCATCTGGAGTGAAAAGCACACACACATTAAGAACATTCCTAACTTGTCTTCATCTTCGTAATAATCTTTAATATTTCTAAAATATGATATACCCTAAAACGCAACAAGTTCAATCGTTAAATTTACACGATTACAGGAACCGTGTAATCGTAGCAGGCACTAGGGGGTATAACAATAGAAAAGAATTTCATGAAATACTAGTGGAATTTATTAGTAATTTTGATGCACCTATTTTATTTATATCAGGTGCTGCACCTACAGGTGCAGATAGATTAATTATTGAATGGTGTGATAAATTTAAATATCCTTGTTTACAATTCCCCGCTGATTGGAGTTTAGGTAAAAGTGCAGGATATAAAAGAAATTATGAAATGTCACTAGTGTCTTCACAACTTTTAGCCTTTCATAATGGCTCATCGCCTGGCACTATGAACATGATTGATCTGATGATGAGAGCTAATATGCCTGTTAAAGTAATAAAAATATGACTGATGCAAAGCAAAATAATAAAACAATTTTAGTTTCTTTAGATGCATTACTGGATACAAGATTAGGAACATTACTTAAGATAGATCCAGATTTTGCATTTAATGTAACTAGTAAGCCGGATTACTATAAAAGAGAAACTGATTTATTTGAAGATGAAAAATTAGGTATTTTAAGTAAGGAATTATTTTTAAAAGTAAAAAATAATTTCCCAAATGAAGTTGTAGAGAATTCATTAAAAACTAACATTTATCCATTCATTTTTGAATTATGTAATACGGTTGTAATTAGAACTATTAATACACCACATGCATCTAATGCTAGTATAACTATTAATATTCATCCTTATGAGTTATCAAAATTGGAAGTGTCAATAATTGTTAGAGCCGTATATGTTTTACTCAACGAGCAATTTTTAGTGACAGCTACTAATATGTCACCGCAGCAACTTACCTGTGAACATGTAAAAGAAAATTACAATGCGCTGATTATGTATGATTATGTGGATTGGTTAAATTTACATAATCGTAAGCTTCAAACTAAAATATTAAAAGATACTATTTTGTATGTACCTAGACTAAGTTTTATTAGAAGTTTAAGTGATGACGAAAAGAAATTATTTTCAAATAATTCATCAGATCCATTTGAATTAATGACTATGTTAGTATGTGAATTTATTAGTTTACAATTTTTACCTATTAATTTATTTTGTGCAAATACACCTCAAAATAATATAATGTCTCAATGACCTTTATAGCCATTGAGACATTATATATTTTAAGAAACCCGCGACATGAACGTGTCGTAATTTTCTGAACCCAGATTGTCACCTGTTTCACCATCTATTAGATCAGGAGTTGAAACATCGCTACCTAATTCAGGTAATAATCTATTTGCCACTATATCTGACACCCCCATTTTTTTAACTGAAGGATCTGTGAAAATTTTAGCAATTAACTCCATCGCCTGATTATGATTAGCGCCGATGTCTTTATCTACTTTAATTTTCTTTTTGCTAAGTGCAGCCCTGTCCATATCAGATAAAGCCATTAATAAAGTTTGGACTTCTTTAATGTCTTCAGGTGTGCCTTTTTTAGTAAGAGATTCAATTACTTCTTTTCTCTTAACTCTGACATAATCAAGATCTAGATCGCTCTGATCTAGATCTGTGTTGTTTGTATTCATGATGATTAACTTTCAATTCTGTTTGTATTTTTTTATAACCACATATTACTAATATGCATAACAGTTAGTATAGGTGATAGTCATATATATAACGTAGAGAAAGGAGTAATGTGTGGTTACGAAGAACACTTACTAAAATAAAAGTGTATTGGATATCCAATTATTACACTACAGACCAAACCAATGATCAGTATTTAGCGTACATTAATGCGTTGGATCCTGAACTATTTAAAACATATTCCGTGACAACGGCATGCATGTTTAAGCTAAGTGTGATATATCATAACTTAGAAACATACATAGATAAACTTAAATATTTAAACTTAAGTTTAAACGATGATAGATTGATTAACAGCGACTGGTGTAGGTATATTTATACAGAAGTTACTTTAGAGAAATTTCTAATAAATAATAGAAATATTTATTCAGACCCTGTAGACACATTGAAAGAATTTAAACACCAATACATTGTATTTTGTAAACATGTTTTAGACATTAATAAATCTGAGACAAATAAACAAGAACACAATTTGAGAATCTTGACTGCATTTTCAAGCCATTTAAATGCAATTACTTTATTCTTTTTAAGGTATAAACATGACAGTTAATTTAAAAACACAAGGTGAGATGGACCGTATATTAAAAGATCCATTTAAATGCATTAGTGAAGTTAGAGGTATTGGTGGTATATTGGCTGGTTTATGGAGAAGAACATTACATGGTCTGGTAATTGGCCCCGGTCAATTTGAGATACTGTTAAATGATTTCATAATAAAAGCTAAGAAGAGAATACCCGATAACCGTGTAGCAAAACTATTTACTAGGGGCAATCTTAGAAGGGAATTCGAGAAAAAAGAAATGACTTTTAAAGTGTTTGTTAAAGGATTAAAAGTCTTGAAGATGAAGCACTTGAAAATTACATTAGAGTTAACTACGAATTCTGGAAAGCACTATGTGCTAGATCACTCTATAGATTTATCTAGTAGCGTTGAAATGTTTGATGGAGATGAAGACGATCAAAATATAGAAGAGGTTATTGATGATAAAAAGGTTGACTTCAAGTGAGATGAGAGATACATTAAATCAATTTATAGAGTGTTATGATTCTGTGATTGTTAAATGTACCGATACTGAAAAAAATGTGGTAGAATCTTTTATAGAACAAATATCTTTAATGATACCGTGTTATTCAATGAGACCTGATAAAATGCAATCTTTAAATGATAGCATTTTTAATGACTCGGTTATAACTCAGTTTATTTTAGATTTGTCTTTTAGATTTTATACATTGATAGGCGATGCAGATTTTTTAGAAAAATTAATTTCTAATCTAGAGGACGGACTAACTATAGATGGTATTGATACTGATAAAAATATCATACCTTTAAGCATAGCACAATCTTGCCCTAGTAACATATTTGAAGAATTAAATATTCAGAAAGTATGGTGGAGAAAATATTTAAAAACAAAAAATAGAAATCACCTTAGGGATTTTTTAATTAATAATAAACACATCGTTGTCGTTTATTTGTTGTATTTGTCAAACCAAGAGTAAAAAATGGAAAACACTTTAGATCAAATTATTTCATCGGATGATACTGCTGAGCAAATTCAATTAGTTGAAGGTACTCCTATTGTACAATACCGCTCTATGTCACAAGAATTATCAAATCAAATTGAAGATCAATCCCCCACTCCAACTATTTCTAGTGCTGAAGAATTATTGAAAGCATTTGAAGAACATTCTGTAACTGAAGAAGATAGTATTTTACTAGGTAAACCAAATCTTCATATTTCCGAACAGAAATATACTGTTCACGGGGATAAAATTGAACAAAAAAGTGATGATCTTCAAAGTAATCCTAAAGTAGGGGAACTTATTAATAAATTCAGTAAACCGAAAAATGTTAAAGCTGATAAACCAAAAATTCCAAAAAGTAAACCTTACGCACCACCAGTTCGCCAAGCTACGCCTTACCTAGAAAAAGCATTTAAAGGAACTAGTCTTGCTAAAGAAGTAGATGGTGTAGATCACATTAATATTTCTGATTGGGGTGCTACACCTTTGGGTAGGTTTTTGGACATCAACGCATATGCACCATTCTTTCATCCAGAGCTAGGTGGTTTCGAATCAGTAGGTGGTCTATGGTATTTTGTAAAATGCTCAGACGATGCAGATTGCTTTAGATATCTTTACGGTGGTGAATGCAGAAGGGAAGCCAAGCAGCACAGCATGCGTACTGTGGACGGCTTTAGAATCATCATTGCTGATGCTACATGGATCAAAGTAAACATGAATGAACATGCAATTGATGATCTTATTAAATCTACATTGCCGTTTAAAAATTACTTTTATTTCGGTGAGTTTAATCAGAAAAAATCCACACCTGAAGCAATTTGGTATTGTGCAGTAATTGATGAAATTCGTTCTACTCTGAAAAGAATCAAAGAAACTGAAAACAAAAATCTTCTGCCAGATTTTAGTTTCTTAGAGAATTTGAATTTCAAATAAAATAAATATTCGTTTTTTGCATACCATTTTAAATGGTATGCAATAACGATATATATTTATTTTTTGTTTTTAAAGGAAACATCGTGAGATCTAGACTAACAGATACAACATTTCATGCTGGACCCAAAGATGAAGTAGCGACAGTTGACGCGTATACTAAAGAAGATTCTATACCCGTTAACATGGACCCTGGAAACAGTGACGCTGCATCAGGCGATCCAATGAAAGGTGTTAAGGGTGGTAATTTACTCGATGCTTTTGCACCTAAAGAGACAGCTCTAGGGATGTGTAAAAAGGGTGACGGTTTAGAATTAAATCCAGATAGTCTCTTAAAAGGAATTATATCAGCTAATAGCGATTTAATGAGTGGCTTAAAGAGTCTACCAGAAGATCTACAATCTAAGTTATTAAAAGTAAATAACGTAACTGCACCTGTTCAAGATATATATCGCGGAGCAAGAGGTGAGATAAATAAATACAACAACGTAGTAGCTACTGTCGGCGGTATATCTAAAACAATAGTAAATGCAAATTTACAGACGCTCAACGGTTTAGGTACTATGCTAAATAGTTTAGCTTGTAATAACACGCTACCTTTGATATTTAAAGATTTAGCCGGATTAACAAACTTGATCAGTAACTTAATTAGAGAAGCCTCTGGATTAGGCATACCTAATCCTTTCTCAGGAATAGTTAATTGTATACAAGATCAGAAAATGCTAGGTGGTATTACAAAAAATCTAATACCGGATTTAATTAAAAATAGTGATGTATCGCTATTAGAACAAATGGCCAATGGCAAAACAGCTAGAGACATTACTAAGTATTCTCCTGATTTTGCAGGTGAATTTACTTCAAAATATGTTAAACCGCCATTTGCTACTACGGAAGATATAATCAGAGATTATGGCGTGATTAAATCTTCGCTACCTAAGATAGATCCTGACTGGGGTATTTGCAGAAGATCAGACACAGATGTGTCATTAGATGCATCTTACATAAGTAACGCTAGTCCAGATTTTTTAGATATGCAAAACATGTATGCTACTAGCGAATATAATGTAATAAATACAGATGATCCTGATAATTTTAATAACTCTATTAATACTAGCAGTGATAAATATATGTGCTTAGCATCTGATTACAAAGGCACTGACACTCAATCAGAGATTAAAGCAAATTTCCCGCTAGTAGCCGCCATTGAACCTGATTACACTCCAACGCCATATGAGTCGTATTTAAGGAGAAGAGAGTTAGGTAGCAGAGAAATGTGGTTAGAAGATGATTATACATCTAACTCATATGAATCTTTTTTAAGAAGAAGAGAAATAGGTAGTAGAGAAATGTGGTTAGAAGATTAAACAAACAATAATACATATACTCCATAAAAGAGTATATGTATTATGTTGTTTATTGTTAGTAAATGAAACTCTATTCGGCTATAGTTGGTCTCGCTCCAGCTCCACGGAATAAACTGGATAAAAGATTAACACCTGGTAGATTAGCTGCATACTGTGTAAAGTTTGAGGCAGTGAAAAATTGCTCGGCATCAGCCATAATTTTAGCTACCTGATTTTTAAGTATAGGCCATCTTTGTTCAGAGTCTCTCAAACTCAAAGATGAGAGTGTCATCAAATAACTACTGAATGCATTTTCGTCGTCAAATAAACCATCTTTAGGTATTAAACTAAATCCTTGGCTAATTGGCATGGACATGATAGTAGACATGTCTAATACGCTAAAACTCACTTCAATCGCCATTGGTTGACCTTCATTGTTAAATCCTAAATTAGCTGTACCTCTTTGTATTGTTAAACTGTCTATTATACCTAACTTAGTAATCACCCTACCTCTGTCGTATAGCTCGCACATGAAAGGAGATGTGTATGATTGTTTACCAGTTGATAACGGTAATGCTCCAGCTAACAACATACATAGTGGCATGTATATACTGAACATTTGGGATACTGGATTTCCGTAAGGGCTGATTAGTGTAATGGTGTAATTAGCTTTGGTTAATTGGGCTGACGCAGACTCCCAATGTTTAGGAATATCAACAATTGCATTACCAGCAAAAGCAGCTAATCCACCTATCTGTAGAAAGTCTGCAGTGTTTTGTAAAATTGATCCAGCGGCATCCACAATTCCTTTGATGGCACCCATGCCATCAATATTACCATCAGCAAAATTGATTTTGATATTTCGTGCATTATTAGAAAAACTGTTAAGTTTTTGAGCTAATGTCGATTCACCTACAGAGTTATTAAATGCTTCATTTGCAGGTCCAGTGTAATCTACCTTAAAAGATGCCCATTGTGAACCATCTGCTTGTTCAGCTACAAAGAATATCAGTGCATTTTCATCTGGTTCCTCTTCAGCTTTATAAGGTGCAGCGGCTGCATCTGCTGAGGCTTGTGTTTTTGATTCAGCACTTTGACGAACACCTTTTTCTGTTGGAGCTTTACCATCTTTATCTTTAGATTTACCTAAAATATTAGCACTTATCCATCTAGTCAAATAGGCTTCTAATGAGAATGTGGTGCCTTCACCTTTACTTGGTCTATCCAAATAATCCCCTTGTGCGTCCATAAAGTTTCTTACTTTACCATACCAGGCCTCTGGATCGGTGTTACCGGTTGCTGCAAAAGAATTATAAAGATCTTGCATAGCTACGCGATGCCTCATCTCTAATCTCTTTGATTTATTTGCAATGGCGTATACGTCTATTAAACCGCTCTTATTAAATTCTGGAAATATTGAATGAAAAATACTATAATCGGCATCTGTATATTTATGTTTCTGATTTATCATACTGGTATCGTCGGCAGCAGTATAATGTATCATACCTTTATTTACACCGATTTGATTCACCATTGACGAAACCGCTTCCCAATACATCGGCATCGCTGGTTTCAAATAATAAAATTTACTACTAGGCCATTTCATAGCGAAACGAATAGCTGAACCTAGCATGATCATACCTACGGGTACAATCAGTAATGGTAAAAGTGCTATCGCAATTACGTTTCCAGCCATTTCTAAAAATTTAGAAATTAAACTTTGGTCTAATCTACCTGTTCTGGCTAAATTAGAAGCTGAGCTATTATAAAAACCTGTAAAAAATTGTGTTAGTGAATTATATTGAGGCACGCCAAATCGAAGGTGTATCACTTGACCATTGTCATCGATTGCCTCTGAGTAGTATCTACCCATACCACCATCTTTAGATGAATAATCTAAACCACTATATACTGATTCTTTTTTGATACCTTTATGCCTAATGTCAGCATATCGAGTAAACTGCGGTGGTGGGTTAATGTGAAAATTTCCACCTAAACTGGAGTCCGTATATTTGAATGTAGCTGTGGAGAAATTTCTATTTATTTCATCTGTAGCCTCTAAATTAACAGATACCACGAATACATTGTTTACCCATGAACCATCACTAGTAATGAAAGACTGTTTTCTCCACTCATCGTCTCTTGGCATACCGCCAGGTATTTCATCAGCAGGAGGTCTTTGCGATAGTATATCTTCAGCTAATGCGTCGATATAACTTCCTTTAAGTAATTTTATTTTCTCAGTAGCCATCATAATCCTTTTTATTGATATCGTTCATTTTATTGCTCAACAAAATATAAATCCCAATATAGAGTTAATCCTCTATATTGGGATTTATGACATGTTTAAACTAACGTCTTTAGCATGGGTACAGGTACTTTAGGTGGAGCGTACGGTTTTGTTGGTGCTGTTTTAGGAGCATTGATTTGAGGTGGTTCAGTTGGACTAGAGTTTGAACTACTAGTATTACCCTTACTTATCACACCAAATATATTTTTCAATATATCCAACATTTGCTTTTCTACATCTAGAGATTGACCCAGTAGCCCTTCTGTTGTTTGGAATAACTCTTTACTAATTGCATTCTTGTCGACATCGCTTCTCTTATTAGCCAATACTGGATTAAACCCGTATGAATCATTTAGAGGTGTTTTACTTATACTGTTTAAAGATTCACTCACTGTTATTTTACTGGATACAGCTGGCGGTGTTATCGCTGTGTTATCCGGTACTTCATTAGGTGTTTGAAGCGGTGTTGTATTGGCATCGTTTCTAACAATGTCAGTTGTTGAATCAGTTACATATTCAGGGTTAACTGATCCTCTACCACCACCGGCTGTATCAGTAAGTTCGGCTGAACTATCTGGACTGACCAATGATGGGTTAACTGATCCTCTACCACCACCTGATTTACCGTCACCCTTACCGCCGTTTACCGGTGGCATTTCAACTCCGTAAATCTTAGCTTTTTCTCTTACCTTATTATCAAGTAAAGTGAACACTTCACTGACAGTTCTAGGTCTACCTTTATCGTAAAAGATACTGCTGTTACTTTTAGCTGCTGCCGGCATTAACTCAGCTGCCAATTGATCAGGGTTATTTTCTAGTGCACCTAAGAACTCTGCAGCTCCACCTGCACCTAAAAAGTGAGCTATATAAGTCTCTGTCGGACCAATATTTCTTTTTACCCTACCTGTTAAACTCTGAGTATTCGTTTTAATGAACTGAGCACCCATGATAGAATTTGCTTTTGGTTCAAACACAGATGTGTTTGGATCTAAACCATACTTACTACCGTGTTTTGCTAAAGATTCATTCCATGTACTATTAGTGAATTGATACAAACCACTTGCGCTAGATGTTTTAGCTTTCGCATTAGGGTTAAAGTTAGATTCAATAGCCACTGTACTTAGCGCTAATTTAGGATCTACACCTACCATTTTTGCAGCAGCTTCAACTGTAGCTTTCAACCCTTCAAAACCTGGACCGGTTGGTTCAGGTATTTTTACTGATGGGTCACTAGGTAATTTTTCTTTCTTTGATAAATCAGATTGTCCAGCTGTAGTAACTGGTGCTGGTTTATTTTCACCTGACACAGGTGTATCTACTTTAGGTGAATCGTATTTACCTGCATCTGGTTTACCCTGTTTGCTATCTGACTTAGCGACTTCTGTTGCTTTATCATTAACCGGCGTTTTAAGTGCTCTCTTATCAATGTCTTTTGTTATCTGTGTCTTAAGATAAGCATCAACAGGCGCACCTAACAATTTCATTGCGTACTGTGTGTTACGAGTATGTGCTGTTCCGGGTAATGTACCCATGCCACCACCGCCTCTACCTACACCTTCATCAATTGCCACTGTAGCACTGCTAGGGTTATTTCTAAAAAGATCAGCACGTGTCTGAATACCGGCTGGCTCCAAATGCCATGGCTCACCGCCCACTGGTCTGGTCAAGCCATACTTTTTCATCAAACCCATTTCTTCCATTTCATCTAACGTTTTAGAATTTACATCAATAGCTAATCCGTATTCATGTAAACTGGTTCCTGGTTTTGCTGCTTTGCTTGGATCTTTAGCGTATTCAGCTTCTTGTTGTTCACGTGTCCTATAACCGCTATTTACGCCTACAGTTTTATGTGTTTTCTCATTATACTCTTGCACCATTCCGTAGAACAACTTAGTCAACGCTGGGTTTGTTCTATTCAGAGTAGCACCTTTAGCAAATTTAACTGCTGTCAATGCATTCTTACCATCCAATCTTTCACCATCGGCCATCGGTGGAGTTTTTGGAGTGGGACCCATGCTACTAGAACTCGCTGGTACATCTTTCGGTTTTTGTTCACCGGCATCAACTGAAGCTACTTGTTTAGTATCTTCCACTTTTTTGATATTTAAATTATTAGTCTCTTTAGGTGGTGTTAACTTTTCAGTTTCTTTAGTTGGTGTATATGTTTTCTTTTCTTCTTCGAGTTTGATATCTTTAGCAACACTGATTAAAAATTCAATGTTGTCTTTAGTAGAAGAAGAATCCGTATTGAGTTTATAATCTGGCCACGGTGATTTAATTACTGACCAAATGCCTGATAATCCAGCTAAAATTTTAGCTAAATCTATTTGGTTTACAGGTTTGATTAAATCGTTTCCTTGACCAGAACTTGTTTTACCTGTAAGAACTGCGTAGCCTGTCAGATAACCTAGATAAACAGGTAAGAATCTATTTCTAAACCAAAATATCCAGTTACCCGCTTCTTTACTGTATATGTCACCAATACCGTAAGCGCCCGCTAGCTTATCTAATATCTTTATTGGGTTACCGTCCCAACTCGCTATATTACCACTAGAGTAAACAACTGTTGGTAAAACTTCGGCTTCTAACTGTTTCAATGCTCTTACTTTATCAGCATCTAATTCAACTAAACCGTATGCTTTATATTTCACAGCATCTAATGCAGTAGCTTTATCATTTCCCAATAACATGTTTTTATTAACACTGGACTGTGCAGCCATTGTACCGTTAGGTAGTTTTAACTTATCATCATTGCTATTTAAAGAACCGTTATTGAGTAGCCTAGGATCCCCTGTTGGATTAGCATTATCGTTTTGATTGTCCATAGCAGCTTTAGTAGCCGCGCCTACAACCTCTACTTTTTTATCATCTTTAGGTTTATCTAGTTTCAATTCTTTGATAACTTCTTCTATGACTTCTGAAACATCTTTACCATTGGAACATTTGTAATTTGCACCTAAATCTTTCAACGGCATACATGTTTCACTGTAGGGTCCATTTGGGAAACGAATTGCATTTATAAATGTCTTTTTTTCGCTATCATCTAAACTCATGTCTGAGGTTAAATCTTTACTCTTGTTGATAGCGAACAGTGCAGTTACATGTGTTAAATACACTGCTTTAAAACGTCTTCTATACCAATCAAAGAATAAATTTACATCATCCGAATTTTTATGATCTAATTCAAATGGTGATAAACATTTTTCAACGTCGAGTTTTTCTTCTTTGATAGAAGCGCTACCGTTATTTATTTCAACTAAATCCATTAAGTATGCTTCTAGTTGCAATATTTTACTGGCATGTTCTGGCTTGTTTCTATCGAAACCGTATTGAGCATACCTGATCTTATCAAACGGTGATTGACTTCTGTTTTTGAGATACTTGTAACCTCTGTATAAACCGTATCCTGTTAAAGCTACTGCGCCAGCTGCCAATACAACTGGTGAACTTATTACAGCAAGTAAGCCGGAACCTATGGCAGCTGCACCAGTACCAATAGCACCTAGCGTACCCATAGCGCCAGCAGAAGCGCCAGCAAGCGCGCCTGTACCTGCTAATGCACCTGTACCTGCACCAGCAAGTGCACTACCTGCTACAGCAGTACCTACACCAGTTGCAGCATCTATAGCAGCATCACCATAGTTACCTTCTTTGATATTTTGGTAAGCGCTATATCCAGCCAACGCAGTACCACCTACACCGAGTGCACGACCGCCCCATTTTGCATATTTGGCTAATTTACTCACTTTACCAGCTTTACCCTTTTTACCATCAGGACCATCAGGTAAATCAGGTATATTGGATTTTCCACCCATACCACCGGATATAGCTATTTTCAATAATATCTTTTTAATCTGTGATAATTCGTCTAAACTTTCTTCAGCAACATCTTCTTTTTTACCAAAAATTTTATTGAAGAGTCCACCTAAAAATCCCGGTTTACTTTCATCAGTTTTAGCTTTTGTTGGTAATGCTTTATTTGCTGTTTTATCCTTATCCTTACTCGCAGTGAGAAAACCTTTCTTTCTCATGATATCTTCATAAGAGTTTTCTCTGATACCGTCACCGTCTTTATCACCTAGAATTTTCTTAGGTTCAAATTTCCTTTTCAAGACAGCTAACATGTCTTGAAGAACATTTACTGTTTTTTCAGTATAAGAAGCGGTTTTCTCTTCAGGTGTACTTAGTAGTTTAGCTTTGCTACTCTCACGTTTAGGCACAGCTGGGCCGCCAACGCGTTTACCCTTTAATGCCACTTTCATGCTAAAAGCTCTGTTGAGTTTACCTAACATGCTTCCAATGAATTTAAGCAACGTGAGTTTGATAGGTTTACCTTGACTATTAATTAAACCTTTCTTAATATCTTCTTCACTGAGAACAATTTCACCTGTTTCCACATTCTTAATTTCACCATCAATGTCACTAATTTTAGAAATTATTTTATTGGAAACAGAAGATATGTATTCACCTGCTTTCATTAACTCACCCCTGAGTGCAGGTGATTTTGGCCGATCAATGACATACACATCACCCGGCTTACTCATGTAGTTAACAATTCCAGTAATTACTTTTTTCCCAACCCAACCTATTCCTTTGAAAATAGATTTAGATAAACCTAACATTTTCTTTTGGAACCAAACCGTTCCTTGTCCTATTTTTTTACCAACCCAACCTATTAATTTAAATGGATTAAAAACTCTAAGAATAGAATTATAAACTTTTAAATTATCTAGATCTTCATCAAACAATTTCACCTGATCATTTTCATCCACCACTTCACCAGTGATATCAGTGTGATGAAAAATAACTTTATTACTGTCTTTTAATCTATAATGACCGAGTTCTAGTTTAGTGGCGTATAACCGAGGTTCTTTTTCTTCACCGACAAACACATCTCTGCATTTACCTTTACCTAAACCCAAAGCCCCACTAATTATTTTACCACCTAACTTTAAAGCTTTACCGATCATTTTAAAATTCCATGCCACCATTTTAGGAGCTATCTTAGTTTGATAGTACCATAATGGTTTCACGATAGCCATGATGCCTCTACCAATTAATTTTAATGGTTTAAATCTACCACTCTCAATTGAGAATGTAGATAATTTAGGCAAATCTTCTCTTGTGATGACTGTGTTATTATTTTCATCCACCACTTCACCAGTGATCTGGCTCTGATGAGTAATGACTCCATTAGTTTCTTTGTCTCTGTATAGACCTTGCGCTAATTTAGATGCATATAAAACTGGATCAGCTGATGCACTAGCATACACATCCATCACTTTATCTTTAGCGTTAGTTAGAGCATCCTTTGCTTTATTCATAGCTGAGGATATCGCACCTTGTGTAGATGGTGGTAGTAAATTAGCTGCTTTAGCAGCAGTGTTTTTCAAATCACTTAAAATTTTACTATTCTTGGCTAACTCTAGTTTTTTATAAACGTTGGCTTTAACATCGTAATAAGCAAGCTTAGTTAAGTCAGTAGCACTTAAAACCACTTTACCTGCTTCATCTTTGACATCATTAATAATGTCTTTTAAATCAGTAATGGTTATGTTGGTGATAGCGTCTTTATAATGTCCTAATTTTAGCTTGAAATCTAATATACGTGGAGAAGTTTCACCTTGAACGTAGATATCTTTTGCAACGTCTTTTACAACCTCTAGTGCATTCATTGCTCTAGCTTGTACTTTACTTCCTAACTCAGTAGGTTTTGATGACGTTGTTTTTAATTCACTATTTGTTTTGTTATCTGTTTGCTTAGAAGACTTAGGTATGTATCTTTTGTACTTGTTGTAAAGTAAATCTCTGATTTGTTCTAACACACCTAAACTTTTTTTGCCGTTAATTTCAATAGAGAATTCACTAAACAATGAACCCAATGCTTTAGAAGCTTTTCTACCAAAAGTTTTTACACCTTCCCAAGCTAAGTTACCTAAACGTATCCCACCATCTAAAGTGTCACTTAAAAGATTTCTTATCTTATCTAAAGGTGTTTTAAGCGGATTACCTAAATGATCCACTAGACCTTTTTTAATATGATCCAATGTTAAAATAATATTACCATCCACACCTTTAACGGGACCGTCAATTTCACCAGGACGAATAATTGGTTTATTAGTCATACAGGAAAAATAACCTCCGCCTTTCATGACAACAGCAAGAAGCGTAGGTAACGTATCACCTTTGACATAAATGTCTACAGGTGAGTCAATAAACGAATAAGCTTTATTAACTACTAATTTTGTATTACTCCAAGCACCTTCAACTAGTTCTTTTGCAAACTTTATAACTGACGGTGTATACTCGTTAATTTTATCTTTTGCTTTATTAAAGGTGTCGACTGTGAAATCTTTAGAAGCTTTAAATGCTCTTTTAACTAAAGATTTTGGATTTCTAGTGTAGAGAAAAGGAAGATCTTCTTCACTAATTAAAATTCTAGATAAATTATTAGCGTCAGCAATAGGTCCAGTGATTTCTCTTTGATGATAAATTGCTTTACCAGTTTTCAAATTCACATAAGCACCGTGCGATATTCTAATAGCATAGAGTCTAGGTTTATCTTCACCTTCTCTCCAAATATCGTAAATGTCATTTTCGTACCAAGCTTGTGTTTTAGTAAATGTTTTTATTGCTTTTTCTTTAGTTGCTTTAGCTGCTTTACCTATTTGTTCAGTCGCTATTTTAGTACCAGTCACTGTTTTATCTTTAGCGTAATTATAAGCTTTACCTGTGCCTTCAGCGCCATTGTACATCCATCTCGATAACATACCTGGAATAGTGTCATCAAATGTTTGTTTAGCTTTTTCACCTGCTTTTATTGCTTTATCTCTGTTTGAATTATACCAGGTTTTAAATTTATTTACGTTAAACCCGTTTACATTAAATTTACTAAAATCAACATCGGAAGAGAAATTAGGAATGCCACCTAATGCAATGCTAATACTTGCTTTACTAGTATCTCTAATTTCCTCTAATAAGCACCTTATGCTTAACAAATGATTATCTAATGAATTATTATTTGGCTTATCTGAATTTCTAACTTTTCCAGATACTTTACCATTACCTATTTTTTGTTGACGCTTATCTAATTCTTGAATGGCTGACATTGTCATGCCGTTCATTGTTACTAAATCAATTTTATCTGATCCAGGTGCAGCGTCTTCACCCATAGTCTTATTAACTGTTTGTGCCATAGGGCCCACATGTGAGCCGCCATCACCTTTACCGTCTTTATAATTCCATGCAGAAATTAATGTTTTCTTAATGGCGTCCAATGCGGATTTACCATTAAATTTCTTAAAATCTTTCTTTGCACTAATGTCTGACCTAACTAGTTTTCTTTTCTTCTTTCTTTTACCAGTCGTTGGTGTTGGAGTTGTTTCACCTAAGTCTTTAGATCCTCTGAAATATTCTAAATATTTAGATGTATTGAAAGTAACACCGTCTTCATTTAGCAGACCCATTTCTTCAAGTTCGTCACCCCTGCCTAGATTTATCATCTCCTGCATGTATGTTCTAGGATCTGGAAAATTGTTTTTAATAGAATTGTGTTTATCTTCAAATTTCTCTAAATCGGTTTTACTGACTTTCGAAAAATATTCTTCCATGTGAGAAGATATTTCACTTGCATGTTCGGAACTGTAACCTGAACGTTTGGCTAAATTACCTTTATTAGCACCTTTATTAGATACGCTATTATCTAATAATTTCTTTTTTAACTCGGCTCTTGCTGATTTAGATAATTTACCCGAATCAAGCATTTCCATTAATTCATCTAAACTTTCATTTACACCAGATGCGTTGGATGATTTGGAAACTAATATTTTCTCTAAGAGTTTCCTTAATTCCGGTTTTAATAATTTCTTTGGATCCATTTTATCAATGAGCGATGATACACTCATTTTACTATTAGCAGGATCATTACTTAATAAAGTTTGTTTTATTTGAGTTCTTAAATTTTCAGTTAACTTTGTCCCACTGGGATCCACTTGATTTAATAACTCGTCTACACTCTTAGCAGTGTGGTTTATTGCTTTCTTAGGAATAAGAATATTTTTTGCATTGAGTAGAGATTGACTAGCAGATATAAATTTACTAGAATCAAAATCAAACTTTGTTAATTCAACATCATTGTTACCTGTTCTAATTACTTGTACTTCTCTTAGAATTCTTGCTAAATACCCAGGTATGACTTCATTTAAAGATTTATCTGTTCTCCTCGTAATTACATACGGTGAGTCCATGTCTTTACTACCAACTTTATCCATGGTAGTCTCAATACCTTGACCTGGTAAAATATCTTGAATGAATCTAAATAACCCATTCTTCATTTTAGAAGCTAACGGTTGATCTGGATCATACGTATCTTGGTACTTATCGCTATTTTTAAAGTCTGTTAGATGTCTGCCAGCATTATTAACATATCTTCCTGCTTTATTAAAAGTATCTTGCACACCTTGATTTTTATCTAAAAAAGGTTTAACTACTTTTTTCGCAAGCCATCCACCAGCAGTTTGAGCGCCAAGACTTCCGGCTAAACTTCCAGCCATCTCAACACCGCCCGGACCACCCATATCTTTCATTGATTCAAGTGAGTCGGTGCCCATTTCAGCACCGGAGAGTCCCATTCTGAAATCATTAGTAAAACTACTTACTTTTTCTTTGGCTTTTTCTTTTATATTTTTAAATATTTTCTCAATAAAGTCATCTTTACCGCCAAATAGACCTCTCTGAATAGATTCATAAAACTTATTTTTAAATACTTGGTTTCTAAATTCAGAATTATTAATTTTAACAAAATCAGGCAGAGCTGTATTTTTAACTATTTTTTCAAACGAGGTTGTTTGAAGTGCAAAACTCTTTCTTGTTTCTTCTAAAATATCTTGAGTAGCAAACAGTTGTCTGTAATGAACCTCTAAAGATTTCTTTTGATATTTTAGAGTAATGTTAGTTTGATAGTTATCTAATCTAGATAGAAATAAATTAGATTGATTAACCGCCCCAAATAAATCACGGTGTCTCGTTAACTCTAAACCTTGTTGTAGTTTTGTTGTTGCAGCATCTTCACCTCTATCTTTGGCTGCTTGAGTAAACTGTTCTTTAAAGGCTTCGGTTAATTGTATGTTTAGGAAATCTTCTCTTTGAGAATCTTTACTAGCAGTGCCATCTCTGTCATTACTTTTAGCTTCCTCTTCCCATCTTTTTATCATATCCGATACTTTTTTCGGAACAAAAGATGAGTCTTTGGGAACTAGTTTAGCAGCTACTCGTTTAAAATCTTTAATGGCTGGTTTGATTTCTTTAACACTGTCATCATAAATACCTCTGATATTTTGACCTACTTTATCAGACATATCTAATGTATCGCCAAAACCTTTAGGTAATACGTCTTTGAGTGTTTTCTTTAAAAACGAGGTATCTCTTATACCTGACTTAGCTCCTTCTATAAATCCAGCGCCTAATTTTATAATAGGTTTTCTGTCATCTTTAGGAGGCTCTAGTTCAAAATCAAAATCACCCATGTCTAAATCACTGTTTAGATCAAAGTCATTATCGATATTATTTTGTTTCACTGTACCTTTTTTCATCAGAAATCCTTCTAATTAAAATTATTTTTTTGGGCTATTAAATGAGCTAACTAATTTAATAGCCCTCATAGGTTGTATATTAAAAATATTAAAAAGGATATATTCAATTGAACACATCAAAAATTCCATTTAATTTGGATATACTCCAAATGACACCTAATGTCACTAACAATATTAGGGCAATTACATCACTGGATACATATGTTTCATTAACTAAAAATTTCCATCCAGAAGGATTATATTCGACGCTCACATTTGGAACTGTTGGAAGTGAAGCAAGGTCGTCTAGATATGGTTACATTAACTTAAAAATAGCTATATTTCATCCAACAATTTACAATGCTCTTTTGCAATTAAAAAGTCTTTACGGTGAAATAATAAACAGTAAAGAGTTTGCTATTTGGGATGCCGACATTAATGATTTCGTTAAATCTAATGCGTTAGAAGGATACACTGGTTTTGAGTTTTTCGTAGAACATTGGCGTAAGATTGTCTTCACTCAAAGACCTAGTATCATGAGAGAACAAAATATTCTCATGATTGAAAAATTTAAAGACGTCGCACTGACAGACAAAGTAATTGTTATGCCAGCGGCGTATAGAGACATGGAAGTAGATGATAGCGGAAGAGAGACTTCTGATGAAATCAATAAACTGTATTATAAACTAATAGCTATATCTAATACAATAAATCCATCGACTGTGAAAGTGTCACCAGAAGCTTATAATAGTCAAAGAGTGTCTTTGCAAAATACATTCTTAGAAATATATGATTATATTTTAGCTATTGTTGAAGGTAAGAAAAATTTGTTAATGGGTAAATGGGCCAGTAGAAAAGTATTCAACGGTACTCGTAATGTGATCACGAGTATGAATACCACTAGTGATTTTTTAAATGCGCCTAACAATGTGGATATTAACAATACAGATATTGGTATATATCAATGCATGAAAGCAATGTTACCAGTGTCTAGGTATTATTTAAAAACTGGATTTTTATCTAAAGTATTTACAGATGTTGGTGCACCAGCTTTATTAACAAATATTAAAACTCTTCAATCTGAAAGAGTTGAGCTCAAGGCTGATATCTATAATGAGTGGATGACAAACGAAGGCTTAGATAACTACATCGGTACTTTTAAAGAACCCAGTGTAAGATCAAACCCTGTTAAAGTGAATGGTAATTATTTAGGTCTAATATATAAAGGACCTGATAACACTTTTAAATTAATACACGGTATAGATGATCTACCCGAAGGTAGATTAAAAGAAGATTGCAGTCCTATTACAATGGCTCTTTTGTTTTATTGCTCAATTTACCATATTGCAAATAAATACCCAGGTTATGTAACTCGTTATCCTATCTTAGGACCGGGCTCTATTTATCCGAGCCACTTACGTTTAAAATCTACTATCAAATCTGAAGTCAGAAAAGAATTAGGTGATGACTGGGAACCATTAGGTGAAGATAGAATCGCTTATGAATTTCCTACTGATTCTGATTTTTTTAATTCTTTGTCGCCGCATTCTTGCAGATTATCTGGATTGAATGCTGACTTTGACGGAGATACATCAAGTTGCACTGTAGCATATTCAGATGAAGCTATAAAAGAAGTTAACGACTTTTTCAAATCTAAAATTGCATACATTGGTACCGATGGTCAATTTATTGCTAATTTAGAAACAGATACAGTCAAATATTTATTACAAAATTTAACTGGTTAAAATTATGTTTACATATCAATTATTTTATAGAAAATACGGAATTAGATTATTACAACAAATAATGACTCCGCCTACTTTTGAGATGATGGATTTAGATCTTCCCATGAAGTCAATATACCATTATGTCACGTTTGACGGAGTAGAGAGTGGTCCACCAAGTGACGATTATTTGTTTAGGAATACAAAAAAACCTATTTTAGTTGGCCACATTGTGGACATTGATTCTCAATTAGGTAATCCTAGAAAACAAGCTTTAAATGTAAACGGTTTAATTAGAGATTATCATAATCAACATAGAAGGATGAGACCTCTTAGAAATATACAAATAGCTAGTAAAGATCCTACTGCAATCATTGTATATAATTATTGTTTTATTAATAAAACATATAAATACATTAGAAGTTTTTTCACTGAATATTTTAAATGGTATAACACTTTTTCAGCAGTTATTACTAATATAGTAAATGTATCAAATGAATCAGACAATCAACATTTTTTATTAAGCGGTTGTCCAAAGATTATTCCTAGTCTAACTCAATTAAATTTAGCTAGCAACATTGAAATAAATCAAGCATTACTGAAAGTTTTTAACTCAAATGAAGCGTACACTTTACTTGAGTTATGGAAGTGGTTGAGCAACGATAGATCTAAGAGTATATTTGCGAAAATACCTAATAATAAATTGCATCTAATTAACATAATCTATATTGAAAGTGGAAAGTGGTGCATTCTTAATTTAGGTGTTTTAAATAGCTTTAGAAAATCAGGCGAAAATGAAAGTAATGAAGGTTGTGTAATTGAATCGAAATTACAATTATCTTTTGAACAAATTCAAAAACGTTTGTTAAGAATGTTTATGTCTATTATGGAGTTAAAGACAGTAACTTCTAATATAGAGATTAAACCTGAAGTAGTGGAAAACACTGTATCAGTATTAACCGGTAACGTAATACCTGTCGAATCTACTGACGATACATTGATTGGTGATGACATTCAAACGCATGATGATGTCGAAGAATCCGTTGAAATAAAAGAAGAGCTAATACAAGATATCGATCAAACAAGGCGTAAAGATGATCAACAAGTGTTATCCGCAGATGATGAAGAATATCTGAATATTGATGACGAACTTGTTAAAGAGAAAATAAAAAATGAAGATGATCAACTCGATAAAGAGTTAACTACACTTAATGATATTGTTTTAAAACAAGAACAAGATAAAAATATAAGTACGGTTAGTATTAAAGATATCATCGATGAACCAGAAATATCTCTAGAAGATAGTATTATTAATATATGCGATGGTCTAGCAGATGAAGGATTATTGACTGCTGGTGAATACAGAAGGTTTAATAAGTTAGCTAATAGTTATAAACAAATAATTTCACCAGATGGGATAACTCCACTGAATGAATTTATTAAAATTAAACCAGAAGATTTAAGTATAAAAGAATCTTCAACAATGATAGATAATGAATCTGTTCTAGATAAGACAATGTTGAAATCTAGTCTTATAGATTTTGATAGCAGATATATTAAAAACATTTTAGCAAAAGATACAGCTAACGCAGTGATGTCTGTTCAAAGAGCTGGTATCGCAGTGACTAATTATAAGGTGGAAACAGTCGAAGACATTTTAGGTGGCTTTGAAATGCACACTATTAAATTATCACCTGTTGAAGGGTTAGCGTCAACGCTTAGGTTTAAATTACCTGTAATAAATGCAGGCGGTTCGTTTGAAAGTAACGGAATTAAGTACACTCTTCGTAAGCAAAAATCCGATCTACCAATTCGTAAAACTAATTATAACCGGGTAGCACTTACTAGTTACTACGGTAAAGTATTTATTAATAGAGGTAGAAAAAAATCAGACGACTACGGTCATTGGTTACAAAATTGTGTAATGGAAAAAGGTCTGGATAAAGAAGATTTAGACATCACTGAAATTGCGCCAGCTAATACATTCGATAATACTTTAAAAGCGCCTAGAGCTTACACTGCTTTATCGATGTCATTCAAATCTATAAAGTGTAGAGGTTTCACTTTACTGTTTAATAGAAAAGATGTGCTGAGTAATTATCCTGAAAGTGTGTTAAATCATTTTGAAAAAGATGGCTCAATTGTAATAGGGTCTAGTGCAAATGGCACTTATTTAGTTCTGGATGTAAACGGTACAATCTACACCACTGACGATACCGAACTCAAACTTTTTGGGGTATTTGAACAATTCTTAGGAGTTGCATTACAAAATGCTCCAGTGGAGTATGTCGACCTAGTGGTGTTTGGTAAAGAAATTCCCATGGGTGTTATCTTAGGTTATAAAATTGGATTAGATAATCTGATTAAATTATTAAAAGTAACACCTAGAAGAGTCAACGCCGGCAATAGATTAAATTTAGAAGCAAATGAATACGCTTTAGCATTTAGTGATGAAACACTTATTTTCTCTAGGGATGATAGATTAGCCAGTATTATTTTATCTGGATTTAACGAATACCATAGAGCAATTAAACTTTTCAGTGTTTATAGCTTTGATAAAAAAGGCGTATATTTAAATCTTTTAGATACAGCTAATTTAGGTGTGAGATATCTTAGAGAGATAGATTTGATGTACAATATGTTCATCGATAATATCACTAAAGATTTACTCATTGAAATGAAAGAACCGGTTACATTTCAGGGTCTCTTATTTAGAGCATGTGAAATGCTTTTAGATGATCAACATCCAGACGAGTTAGATCCTAAATATATGCGTATTAAAGGATATGAAAGATTATCTGGCGCTGTTTATACGGAGCTTGTACAAGCTATTCGTGTACATAACGGAAAATTAGGTAAATCAAATCAACCTATCGAAATGAATCCTTATGCAGTATGGAAGAGAATTTCAGAAGATCCTAGTAAATCACAGGTCAATGAAATAAATCCAATTAAAGCATTAAAGGAAACTGAAGCTGTGACGTTTGCAGGTACAGGCGGTAGAAATAAACGTAGCATGACTGCGCATACCCGCGCTTATCATAAAAACGATATGGGTACTATATCAGAGTCTACAGTAGATTCTTCAGATGTAGCTATTAACGTTTTCACTAGTGCTGATCCACAATTCAATTCTCTTAGAGGCATTTCTAAAGAGTACGATTTTAATAAGACCGGCGCTACTGCACTATTATCGACCAGTGCATTATTGGCACCAGGCTCGGATAGAGATGATCCAAAACGGGTGAATTTCGTAGCCATACAACAAGAGCACTCAATAGCTTGTGCAGGTTATCACCAGCCAAGTGTTAGAACAGGTTATGAACAGATAGTTCCTCAGAGGTCTGGTGATTTATTTGCAATGACTGCAAAGAAACCCGGCACCGTGAAATCTATTAATGAGAATGGAATTATAGTAGAGTATGATGATAAGGAAGTTACAGGTTATGAATTAGGTAGAAGATTTGGCAATGCTGCTGGACTTACTATACCGCATTCAGTTGTGACTAAATTAAAAACAGGTGATAGAATAGAATTAGGTGATTGCATCTGTTATAATGAAGGGTTCTTCGAGCCTGATTTATTTAATAGAAAAAGAGTCATCTTTAAAAATTCTACTAATGTAAAAACAGTGCTTTGGGAAAGTCATCAAACATTAGACGATTCATCAGCTCTATCTACCAGAATAGCTGATAAACTAATGACTAGAATAACTAAGGTTAAAACAATATTGATTAGATTCGATCAGTCAATAAGTAAATTAGTTAAAGTTGGAGATTCACTGGAATCCGATGATGTGTTATGCATTATCGAAGATTCAATCACATCTACAAATAAACTATTTGATGAACAAACATTAGACACTTTAAAAGCGGTAGGTGCACAAACACCTAGAGCACACACTAAAGGAATCGTTGAAAAAGTAGAAATCTTTTACAACGGTGACAAAGAAGACATGTCTGAATCTTTGTTAGATGTAGTAAATTTTGGAAATAGAAATCTTAAAAAATCAGCAGACAATTTAAATAGAAAACCATTTACAGGAAGTGTCGATGGCGGATTTAGAATTGAGAATGATCCTTTAGGGTTAGATTGCGCAGCAATAAGGGTTTACATCACTACCAATGTACCAGCATCTACTGGTGATAAAGTTGTGTTTGTGAATCAGATGAAAAGTGTAACAGGTAACATACTCGATCAAGATTACGTGACTGAAGATGGCACTGTGTTAGATGCTATTTTTGGTTCGCAGTCAATTACTGCTCGGGTGGTTAATTCACCTTACATTATTGGAACCACTACAACTCTTTTGAATGTGATAGCTAAAAAAGCTATAAAAATATACAGGTCTTAACTTAAAAAATAAAAAATTGATTATTTAACAGCAATATAAGTAATCTCATCTGCCAATACTTTGAGTAAAAGTATGACAGATGAGATACTCCCAAATTTATTTTATAAGGATTAATCGTGCATTTAAAATCAGAAAGGACAGTGCTTACTGTCAGTAATGCTATTTGTTTGGCATCTGCAATTATTGAGAAGATTGCAGGTAATGAGATCGCTAATACACTCAACGGTTCTGAATTATCAAGAGCCGCTTTACATGATATTATTGGTAGTCAAATTAATAAGAATTTCTCCAACTTTACTAGTCAAGGTGTACAATCATGATCGGAGTAACTGCAGCCATAGCAGCTATCGGCGTAGCTCAAGAATTTGATAAAAGACAATTAATGCTAGAAGCGGTTCCTGGGACACCTTTAGCTAAACTCAATGAATGCTTTGCATTTACCACAACTAGCGTTGTAGGTACTACGAGTTATGACCCAAGTGAAAAACAGATTTATGATCAATCTAATAACTGGGGTGACTCTAGTGGATCTATCCACACTACCACAGAACAAGCATTAGCTGAAGACATAGCTGTACATGTTCAGTCTCATTTAAATTTTGCTAAAAATACAGTCAGGCCACTCATTGAAGAATTGGTTCTGGAGGTAAAAGCCGACATCGAAGCATTACCTTTAAACGCTCAATATAGCGCTGAAGTCATTATTTCCGATTTACCAGAACCCATGACTATTTCTTCTTTTGAAGATACTATCATGGATTATAAAAATGTAGAATATTTACCAATCAATACATATTTATCATTACCTGGTTTATCAGCTACCGAAATAGTTGAAAGAATGTTAACCGGTCATTCAGTGACTGATAAGGCTATTACAACTTGGGTAGCTAAAAAAGGTGATTCATTTTTTCAACATATCTGGGATTGTGTTTTTACAAACGCCCCCACTGAACAAAGATTTGAAAGTTTGATAAAAGATAACGATGAAGGTGTTGACGCCGCAATCGCTGTTTATTTATTAGCATCAAAACTTTACGATAACCCAATTGATGGAACTAAACAATCTTTAAACACTTTTAATAAACAAGTAGCTGAAATCAGAAATCAGGCCGCTTTAAGGTTAGTGCACGCTTACGACGAGTACGTTAGATTTAAAACAACTGGTCTACTCATTAAGAGTGCAGTTAATAATAAAATTGTAGTCGTAGGTGACGCTTATCGTAAATGGATGGAAGAAGGCGGTAATAACGCTGTATTGTTTGGAAGCATGTTATCTTCTTCACCTGAAAAATTTGTTACTGATATCAATAATAAAAAAGGTGATTTTCTAGCTGCATGGGAGCGTCAAAATTGGATGCTTACAGTAGCAGAGAAAAATAAACGCTTTGTTCATTATAAAGATATTTTGAAAAACAGATGTCTGAAATTAGTAGCTGATAATTACGCACAATGCTTTGCTCATTTAAGAGAAGGTGGTGTAGTTGATTCTAACATGCCTGAGTATTTGCAATTCCAGAAAAATTTAGAAGATTTTCTAATTACTTTAAATGAAAATGATTTTAAAAATCTTTGGAAATTAGCACAGGATACTATTTGCAGATGTGTATTTTACTACACTGACGCTGGTAAGATTTTATCAGGTATTGAGAAAGCGTGCGCAGATAACGTTGATATACACGTGCGTGAAGCTGCACTGATTTCGACTATTGCATACGTGACAGATTATGTTTGTGATCAAATGAAACTCACTAGTATTTAACACACATCTAAACAAGGTATTAAACACACCTTGTTTAGATGAGAAAGAATATAATGGATATTAAAAAATTAGTAAGGGATCCCGAGAAAGTTAAAGAGTGTTTGGTAGAATTACCAGATGGACGATTGATTACAAAAAAAGAAATAAAAATACAGATACCCACTAGATTCGTAGAAAGGGATCTGGCTTATATTGGATTAGATAACAATATTATCGGTATTTATGCTATTATACTAGACGATACTTATTACGGAGTATCTACGATTAATGCAATGATTAATATTGATCCTAGTACAATAAATAGAATTAAAATAAATGAAGATCAGTATTTTGAATTTGTTTTTAATCCAGGTAGCACTGTATTTAAATCAGTGAATTTAGTGAAGACAGACATATTGACATATAAAATTTACGATGAGATTTTCTCTAATGGGAATATTCCATGGTATATTAATTATGAAGATTTAGGTAAAATGTTTGATTCCGCGAAATATCATGCAGGTGCAAATATTGGTGAAAACAAAGAAGTCACCGAACTCATTGCTTCATTACTAGCACGAGATCCTACTGACAGAACTAAATATTATAGAACTGTTTTGGAATCCACTAGTGATCTAAAGAAAAAAGATCCCGTATTTATTGGATTAAAAAGCGTAGTGTATTCTGCCACTAATACAACTAACAGATTAGGTGGTAGCTATATGAGCTCTGGAATTGTAGCATCACTCGTCAACGTATCTTCTAGAGAAGAACGAATCGAATCAATATTAAGAGGATAGTGAAAATGTCTAATAGAAAAATATTTTTATCATTTGAAGAAATAACAGAAGAAGATGAATTAATAGATATCGCTGATATCAGTAATCCAGAAGATGTTCTCCAAGATAATTATTTAGAAACTGATGAAAAAGATATTACTGATTTATCAGACACTATTGATGAAACAGATGAAATAATTACTACAATGGAGTCAATTAACAAAATTGTAATTGATCACGGTAGTATTGGACAAACTGATGCTAAATTGATATCGATAGCTATAGAGCATTTTTGTAAAAGAATGAACTACACTAAGAAAGCTATGCCAGCAATGGAAGCTTTTGGTGGTACAATGACTAAAGTTGAAGGTACTAAATTAGCTATTGAAGGTATTAAAGAATTTGCTAAAGCAGCATGGGAAGCTATTAAAAAAGCATTTAATACGATTCTAGAATGGATTAAAAATTTCTTTAATAAAGTATTTGATTTTACAAAATCAATATACAACGGTCTAAATAAGTCATTAAAAGATTTAGATGAATTAAATGAACATGTAAGTTCCACATTAAAGAAAAATATATCCACTGAAGATAGCAGTCCAAGTGAATATGATATCAATAAACCACTTACAATGCATGTAGGTAATTTTGGTTCTTATTTGGGTAATAATAAAAAAGATATTATTACCTACATTGAGGATTTGAAAGATATCGATTCTTCAATTTTAGATATAATAAAACATAGCAATTCTGATTTAGATATAAGTATTAGCCACGGTTCCATTGAATTTAAACATCCATTTACATTGGAACAAAAAGAATTTTTTAAAGGTAAAGTACCGTTCTCTACCACTGTAGCTAAAGTAGTTCCACTTTCTTTCAAGAAAGGTTTTATTTGGAAAATTGAAGGAACTAGTATTCACAGTACAAAAGATACTACTGAGACTTTACAGGTTAATGCTGGCGTAGAGAGAATTAATTACACCTATGACATCGAAGAAATAGATGTGTTAACTATAGGTGAAATTAAAACGTATTTAACTAAACTTAAATATGATCTAGAGAGTGACGGTAGAAACACTCACATGTTAGCATCGAAAGTTTTGAAAAGTATTAATGAAAAATTAAAAGAAATAGAAAAGCTATCAAGCTCTAATGCATCTGAGAGCGAAGAAGAGTATAAAGCTAATAGAGAAAAGTTTACAAAAGCCAAGCAATCATTAAATGCTTTGAAAAATATCGAAGTTGGTTATTGGCAATACAAAAATCAAACAACAGTGAAAATCAAGGAATATTGTGACGCTAGTATTAAAGCTCGGCGAAAAGATTATTCTGATTTTAATAAGGTGTAAACATGCAACAAGTTCAATTCTCATGTACAGCCTTAAACGGCACTGGTAAACAAGGTAGATTACCAAAGGACTCCGACGGGTATTATACAATGCCAGTAGGTGGACTCAATGTTTTTAACTCTAGTGGAGATTTTTATCCGTATGAGGCAGCTAAAGAACTTTTTCAAGACTCCAGTAGTTTAATGAGGCGAGTAAGCACTGGATGTCTTAAAGGTGAAATGGGTCATCCAAAACCCACAGTCGGTCAATCAATGGATTCATTTGCTAATAGAGTAATGGCTATTGAAGAGACTAGAGTGTGTTCACATTTTTCTCAGCTCTGGTTAGATTTTAATTCTATCAAAGATGAGATGGGTAGACCTATTGTAGCTATCATGGCTAAGGTGGCACCAAGCGGCCCCATGGGGCCATCATTAGCAGCATCACTAGAGAACACTAAGGAAGACGTTTGTTTTTCAATTAGAGCTTTTACTGAAGATATGACAGTGGCCGGAATCAAACACAGAATGCTTAGGCAAATTGTATCTTTCGATCACGTCGTTGAACCTGGTATAAGTATAGCTAGAAAATACAGAAGTCCTACTTTAGAATCTAGAACAGATGTTATTTTCACAAAAGAAGATATATTGAAATCATCTATACCAACTGGTGATGGTATCACAATGGAATCTACTAAACAACTTAATGACGATCTATTGAGTATACTCGGTTGGAACAAATTAGAGAAACCTAATTTTGTTAAATGGTAAGTTATTTTTAAATCATATGTACCAATAGATCCATAAAAGGTCTATTGGTACATATGATTTAAAATCGTATTCTAGATTTTTTCAGTTATATATCATTAGATTGAAACAGAGTAGTTAATACTCTTGCTTTTAGGTTATATGTCATTCCTTTTAAATGACTAAGTTAGTAATCCAAGGATTAACTATGGAAGCAGTCAAATTCACAAGTGAGCTTTTAGAAGTTATCAGCTTACTTATGGCAAAAAATATCAATTTAACTGAGTCAGATAAACAAGTAATTGTCGATCTCGAAGTTATTTTGGGTATTAATTCCCCTGTCACGGTCACTGTAGACGATAATGAAATTTCATTGTTGTTTGAAGTAGTAGCGGAGGACAACGCAACAATCTTAAAGCTGCGGGAAGCCGCTGCAAAAGACGGATTCATGTTCTCGGCAGTTTTCAATACGGTAACGTTGAAAACAGAAGTGTTAGTGAAGTTACCTGTTTATTCAACTCAACAAAAGGAGCCTAGTATGGCAAACGAAACCGCAACCGAAATGTCCGTAAAGGACATGTTTAACGCAATGATGTCGAGGATGGATGGTCTCGATAAAGCCAGTGCATCCTTGGATGCAGCTGCGAACCGAGCGACGAATAGTGCTGAAGATGCTTCGAAAGCTGCAAGCAAAGCAGTAGAAGCTGCAGCTGAAGCAAAAGCTGCTGCTGCAGAACTTCGTGGAGAGATCCTCAAGAATGCGGAAGCTATTAAGGTATCTGACACCCGCAACAGCAGCATTCTTGCAGAGTTGCAACAAAGCAAAAACCAACTCGTGACAGCTAATAAGAAAGAGGAATCTTTCTTCGACTCCACTTGGGGACAAGTAACGCTGTGGGGTGGTGGTGCAGTTGCCGTTGGTTTGGTTGGGTACGCGGCTTACACATACCTCGGCGGTAAAGAAACCGAGTAATAAAAATAATAAATATCATTTCACAGCACATACGTGTGCTGTGAAATGCATAAAACATTATTTTTTTTTTGATTCTAAATTAAAATAATCACATATTACTAATATGGATATACATAGATATACATGTAGATTAAAAAATAATCAACCATGTAATATTGAATGCATTCCAAACATGCGTTTCATTAATACTTTTATAAAGGATTTAGCTTGGCTACTTTTAGTTTTCGTGGGGATAAATATAACTGCGATAGTTTAGAAAAACTTTGCAGTTCGGGTCACATTGAGGTTGTTAATAAAAACTCAATTGTTGTTATAGACGGTATTAGAAAAGATAAAAAACTGACAGCTATTAAATTAGATGGCATGTATCATCTTCTCCAAGGCAGTATTGATCCCGAACAAGAAGATTTCAACATACTTTGTATCAATAAATTTGTTCTGAAAAAATGTAAAATTGAAGCACCGGTTAATTCTAACAATACTGGTATGACGTTTCAGCAAAAATGGAATGCTGAGAACACTAGGCAAACTAGGTCATATGGTGACAGCTATTGATTTCTCATACTGTACTGACCTAAGCAGTTGTTCTCCATTAGGTTAAACTTCTCTAATCGATTTAAAAGGAAATAAAAATGGCTACTGAAAAACACGATGACGTATTGGCTCTTTCTGATAAACTGGTGAGTGACTTCAAAGTTGACTCTGAAGGAAAACCAGACGTGAATAAAGATGTTTATACAAAAACTCTTGAAGGTAATCTTTCTGTGGAGCTAGGTGAAGAGTTTAGTAACCATAATAAATTATTCTATCCAGCCGCGATGCACGCTGCAAGTGTAGTTGCAGTAGAGGCAATGAAGAAAGATAAAGGACTCGATCAAGTTACATTTGAAATCCCGATGATTGGTAAAGATCATTTCGATGTTACCATTAACCGTTCACGTACTTATCGTAATCCCCAGGACGAGACTACACCTGTTGTAAAATGGGGTCAAGTAGAGGCGCAATTGGTCACACAAGCCGCCAAAACTAATCGTGGTGAGATGAGTGCCATGCGTGATAAAATTTCATCTATGGCCCTAGAAGCGCTTTGTAAATAATAATTACAGCATAATAGTGTATTAGTACCGTAAACCTTAATTGGTCTACGGTACTAATACATTTATGCGCTTACATTTTTTTGTGATGTACTATCCAATAATGTATTAATGACTTCATAAAAATTCATACTTTTACTAACCTCTAATGTAAAACAATTAATTTTACTAAAAACTGAATGCATGAAAATCAAAGCATGATCAAACCCAAAAGTAGCGGTAACAAAAGTTATATCATTTACTACATTGCTAACTAGTGTCTCAGTATGATTCTTTTTCATAACTCTTCGATGAGCATCTTTTATTTCTGTCTTAATAGCATAATAAAGAGTAACACAAGCGTTGGAGACTTTAACTATTATTTTATCAAGTATGTTATTTTCCACTATGTTCTCTAGAGCGCAGTGGAAATTTGGTGCTAAATGATAGCAGATGTTAGTCATGATGAGATATGTTAAAAGGTTGATGTAGATTTGTTATATTATCTTACTAATATAATCATATCATAAACCCATGTGGTCACCTATGAACACGCCAGTAATTGTTCTTTTTTTATAGTTAATTCCGCACATTGATGCAAAATCTTCCAGTGTACGGACTTTACCTAAACCATATACACTGTCGGGCATTCCGTCACCATATAACAATCTAGTTAATCTTTTTCTAGACCTCGATAATAATCTCTCATATGTAATTGATCTATTGTCTTTAAAATCGCCATACCAATGTTGACTTGAATATTTAGCACTATTGACTTTGTATTTATGATAAATCGGTGTATAAACAGTGTGGTATATATCCCAGCCATGTGTGTAAGCTCTAGCAGCAATGCTTTGTTCTTCACCTGAAAAATACATGTATGGATCGTACGGTAATTCTTCTATATATTTTCCACTGCAAAAAACAAATCCACCAGCTATATGACAGGCTAATTTAGAAGTTTTAGAGCGAACCAATTGACCGCTAATTAAAAGAATTGGATTATTTATTTTTAATTTTTGTTCAGGTATAGGTCTAGTTACTATAGCAACACTTCTACTTAAATCTCTTTTACAAACAGGTTCGCCATTTATAATATCAAAATCATTTGGAAAACTGGAAATTATTGGTTTTTTAGATAACTCTAATAATTCGGTATGTTGGTTGATTAATTCAATGTCCCAATCTGAATCAAATGCAGTATGTGCATCTATTTGTAAAAAATAAGTTTCGTCATCGTATAATGAAAATGCTAAATTTCTAGCCCAACTAACACCTAAAGTATCTATGAGGTTTACATACATGTAGCGTATTTGTTTAGAATACTCTAACTTGTTTATTTTACTTCTTTGATCGTGATAGTTTTGATCTATAACTGCAACAATAATATTTCCAGGGTTTCTTGCTTTAGTTATAATTTCATTAATTGTAAAAAACAGTAATGGGTCATTGTAAGATGCCACACTGACAAATATAGTTTTATCTATGATAATCTCCTAATAATAAAATTACAGAATATTAGCCTCTACTTTTCCAAGTAGAGGCTAATATTTGTTTAGTTTTTATTAAACTCTAAGAGCTTGTTTACCTAGAGTTTCAGCGCCTTCTTTGTAGCCAGAAGATTCTTTAACGCCAGTGTTAGCCACGTCGGAATCAATTTTCTGAACAAATGCTGTACGTGCAAACGGATTAGCGTTAGTGATGTTGATCTTATCAAGTAGTGCCTGGGCAAAACTAATAACACCTAAACCACTTTGTGATAAACCAGTAAACTCAACTGTGAGTTCAGATAGTTCGCCTGCAACTGTCAAATCACGCTTACCAGTGATCTCGCCAGTGCCCTTTGGATACATGTTAGTAGTGAGCCATGCTTTAGCTACTTTAGTATGTGTTGGATCTGGTTCGAAGAATAACATTGTAGCAGAATACATATCAGCTAATAGATCCTTAGGCTTAACGCCTTCCATTGTACTGATTGCAGGGATCTTACTATCAGGGTCACCAATCAAATTGATAATCCAGTCATGTAAGAAGTTCTGAATTGGACGACCATACATGTCCACAAACGCAAATGAAGGATTAGTGCGAGCACGTGTAATGTTCGAATAATCTTGCATCATCTCGCCACCACCAGAAACTGCAGTTTCTTGAACTTCAACTTCCAAGCCTTGTGCAAAACCATCAATAGATTTTGCATGAACTTCAACCATAGCTTTCAGTGCATTAACCCAGAAATTAGGTTCTTTTAGTAACTGAAAACCTTTTGGTGCTTCGATAAGAATGCACACTAAGTTACGACGAACATAATGCGTGTTACTCACCCATTCTGCTAAATTAGGCGCATAACCATTTTGACCACCATATTGCAGGTCAGTCATAGGTGCTCGACCTTTCGAGTAAGCACCTGATAAAATTGCTTCAGCAAGTCTAGACATAATTAATTCTCTTTTCTATAAAATGGTTTTATACGTGCACTTAAATTTAAGTGCACGTATATCTGTTTAGTTTAATTTTATTTAAACAACTTCAGTGTAATCGGTCATTCTGTAAGCTTGGACCTGTAGAGTCATGACTGTCTTCATATTGTTTGCGTAAATCTTAATTGGTAACGTCCAAGAGAAACCACGCATCAAATCTGCATCTGTCATGTAAGCAGCAGGTACAATCTTGTACATTCCAGCAAAACGACCAATAGTACGTTGTTCAACGAACGTGTTGACTCTATCCATTAGTTGTCCATTGGTAAGAGCCACACTGCCAGAGAATTGTCTCCATGCTTGCTCGCCAACCTTTTGTAATTCCACACATGCCATCATTGTAAAGAAACTATTCAGTACTGATGTATCATTGTCGTAAACGGTTTTCAAAGCAGGGAAGAATAGATTCTTCCTTGAGAATGATTGAACCCAGTTAAGACCAACTTCCCAGTCTTTGTTACGAACAGAAGCAGGTGTGAATGTTACATTCACGTTGTCAAACATATCGACTTCACTGTTAGGTGCACGATCAAACAACATTTCTGTTTTCCAGATACCATCGCCTGCACCCATCATTGCTGATGCCTTAGATGCAATTTCAAGTGTCAAAGGTAATTTCTTAATGTATTGACTATTGCGCATTTCACCGTAGCGACCAATGATCATGCCACGCATTGTGGATGTACCAAAGTAGTCGCTTTCAGGATACATTTGTAAACGTGTGCGAAGTGCTACAGCTACAGAGTGTTCCTCAGACGCTGTCATAGGCGCACCGTTAACATCGTAAGTAGATAACACTACTGCTGTGTCTTTTCTTTCTGAAATAAATTTGCATAATGCATATTTAGTCTTCAAAGGAAAACCTGAATCGTAAATGATAGATTCTGGATAAGTAGCAGTATCCATAAACATGCTGTTAGGATCTCCGTACTGCAGAACTCTGTCAGCTACTAAATCAGCAAAACATGGAGGCATGTTAACTGGATCGGTCCATGGTGAACCAGATGTAGCAATTGTGTTCTTCAATGCAACTAATGCTGCACCAGTTACAGGAGCTTCGTACATTGTTCCGTCAAATCCTAAACCTGCAAACAGATTAGTATTTTCAGTTAAATTCACGCCACCACTATTCATTACATAAGAATGATAAGGTACACCATCTGAATTCTTACCATTGATAAAGTTAAACAGTGAACTGTTTGTGTTTGTTGCAGCTAAATCTGTTAGATTCTGACCAAATGCCATTTCAGCATCATAGAACTGTTTTGTTATTAGATCGATGTTATTTTGGAAGATATGCATACGGCCAAAATCACCTAACTTAATAGGGAAACGCGTATCTTTCAGATTTTGATAACGGTCTAAGAATATATCGCCTAATGAATATGCTGCATCTGTGGCTGGATTAATCTGGCCAGGTTTGAAAGTAAAGTCAACAGAACCTTCATTATACTCAGTAGGAACGATTGTAGGCGTGTTTGTAGCACTAGTGCGACGAATCACTGCAATTCTAAACGGATACACACCTAATGATGACATTACAGTGGTGTTGATACCTGTGTCTGAATTTGGTGCCCACAGACGAATACCAGTATTGTTAAAGTAAGAACCGAAAGACGATGCTTCTAAACGAATAATTGGATACAGTAAAGATGTATTTGCTAATGAAGTTACTGGATCCACACCCACTTGAGTGCCAATCTTAGTATTGACTGATGCGAATGCAGGTGACGCAACATTAGAGTTATAATCATTGTATTCTGGAGTGGTGACCACCCATTTACAAATGTAACCTGGAACAGTAGCGCCTGATGGAATCTTCAAACCATCAACATCTAACATGTAAGTGCCGTCTGTATTTCTAGTATAAACAGGCACCATCGTGTTGAGCACATCTAAAGACAATAGTAAATTAGATTTAAAATAAACATCATCTGGTAGAATACGCTCAATCATTTGAGCGTTACCTTTTGCATTAATTACATTTGATAACTGGGTTTGATGCGTTGCAAAAGGTTTGCGCATATCAAAAGTGTCGTCACCATACATTTGGTTACGCGAATTACCTACCACCAATTGAGGTGATGTAGGGCCTTTTTGCGCGTAGATATACACTTTAGGTAAGTGCGTTGGAAGTACATCTGGTTCAATGAGTGGCGTACGGATTGAAAGGTCTTGAGTACCTCTCAAAATTGTCATAGGCGCTGCATTGACGATAGTATTTTGTGACATATTAAATCAATCCTTAAAAATGGTAATCTAGGGGTTTTATTAAAAATATTTTTAATCTATTAAATTAGATTTAAAATAAGGCGTTTCATGTGCTGACTCCTAAGTGCAAAATATCATATTTGAACTGTTATACATGTGGCATACAATTGTGCCATTATATTCATTAAGTCAGAAAATTTAATTTAAATGGAGTAAAAAATGTCAATATTTAAAACAGCTTACGATGCTACAGCATGCTCGGGCTATAGGATTAAGGAAACAACTGATAAATTAAAAGTAGCTATGTTAAATAGTTCTTTAAGATCAGTGAATGTTAAGCTGACTAATTATGATTCTGCTTTCATATTAAATCTGGTTGAAGGTGGAAACTCTACTGCAGATGTCATTCCTTATTTTAATCATCCCATTGTTTTTAACAACACTGAAGAGCCTTTAAGTGTTTTAGTAGATGTACGTAATTTTGGTAAATGGTACGCTCCTCAATCAAAATTCATGGTACGCAATGATCCAGAATATAGTTGGAATATAATGCGCGCCGCTCTAAACTATATGTGGGTAAATGAGAGAATCGAGATTTTAAGAGACGTCTCCTTGTTACCTGCGTCAGCGTATGCTGCGTTAATAAGTGAATGTGTTTCCAGAAAGTATGCCTTAGATACCGGTGAGCAAATTATCATTGCAGTTGTTTCATGTTTTTATTATTATTGTTTATTTACTGATGATAAAGATTTTAATGAAAGCGATCTAAATAAAATCTCTGCAAATATATCTCGTGCTACTAAAATACCAGCCACAAAAGTGTTTGATATCATTGAAGATATGAAAGTTCTGAATTCATTAGATGAAATGTGTGAAGCTTTCAAAATGAAAACAAAAAGCATCAGACTAGAAGATTTTAATGTCGGTGTGCTTTTAGCAGTAGTTAGTGGTAATTGGTTCGGTAACAATGCACGTGAAAATTTAGCAGTCGGTTTAGAACACATACCTACATGGCTTATGATTTGTTACGCGTCATTGAATGAGGCCACTTTTAAAAGATCAGTGCTGGCTAAATTAGTGGAGAGATTTGCAAAAGGTGGAATAGGTGATAATTTTATAAAATCAATCGATTCCATTTTAGATAAAGATTTGTTATTTAAAAATATAAATAATGAATAAATAATTTTTGAAAGGGTCGTAATGACTGATTTTCTATTAGACCATGCATTAAAAAATGTATGGTGTAGCCCAGAACAAGACAATCAAATCATTTTAAAACCAACTAGAATTTCACCAAACTTCGGTGTATTTAATAGTTGGACATTAATGTGGAATCATTTTACATTACCTAAAAAGAATCAAAAATATCACTTATATCAAATTGGACAAGTGCATCCATTATTAGTTAATTTATTTCCTAAATTAGAATCATGGGTTTTATTATCGGATGTATGTATTCTTAATAGTGTTATATGTGATATATATTTAAATAATGGTATCGAATTACTTAGAACTGAAACTTATTATATAATCACTGAAGAAAGAAATGTTTTAATAGCTGTAAGTGAAAATAAGAATATACCATTTTCACCAGTGACGCAAGATGTTTATATCAGATTATATAAAAATGCATACTTTAACAAAATAGCTCAAAGTAGTGTAAATAATACTATATTCGTAGAAGGCAAAACAATAACTTCTATGGATGACATATATAACATCAATGATAATTTCATTGCCCGGTCACTGGAGACAGGTGGAGTATATGCTTACTGCAATGGTTTTAAAGTTAAATCTTTAGACCCAACAGTTGTTAAAGTAGGTGATTCAGTTGAATATGTATTTGATTCATCTATTAAATTAATAGTTGATTTTAGAATCAATACATTATCTACATTTGATTCGGTTTTAGATACCAAAGGCAAATATCTTCTACATTATACCGATATAGGAATGGGTACAACTATTGACTATAGAGACGATATTGATTTATTTGTAATAGATTCTGTAAAACAAAAAGGTGTGAGATATCATAAAAACACAGATGATTCATTTAGAATGGTAACTCATAAAGATTATTCTATTCCAGTGAGCCATGTAGTTAGTTATATAGAAAATCACCCTACCATTTTAAGTAAATCGGAATCTTACATTAGACTGCATATAAGAAATGCTGGCTATTTACGTAATTTTGTAAATGAACACAATAGAATTAAAGAACTCTATAAGTTAACTGATAACGATGTTAATAGAGCAATGTTAGGTTTAGATTCTACGGTAGATAATTGGAGAGCACCAATTTTAGAAAATTCACCCTATGTGAAATTAATGGGTGAGAAATATGTTAATGTAACCACCGGTTTAATTACTGATGCTTATGGGTATAATGCAGTTAGTAAGTTAATAGTAGATTCACCTGTAAAAACATTTATGTTTAGTGGGCAATTGATTGCTCAAGTGCCTTTCTTTTATGAGTATGACAGTACTGCGTTTGAGTATGATGAGAACGGTTTATTATTAGGTTACTATATCCACACAGGTGATGAGCTCTATAATTGTGTTTCGATAAAATGCAAATACGTGGAGTTTTTTCACGGTGTCGGCGCATCGATGATAGATGAATATCATAACAAAGCACGTGTCGTTATTAACCCAAACTACGATTATCGTTTTTATGTAAAACAGGCTGCATCAAATACAAGCACATTAACCTGGATGGACGTCACTGGTACTTCATTTTACACAATCTATCCTTCAATACAGGGCCCTACTGCTGTATGGGCAATTGGTAATACAAATGAGACAATGATCAGAAGTAACAAAAAGTTTTACTTGTATACATTTAAGACAATGGTAACCGATGGGTTATTTGAATTTAATATAAATACAGTAGAACAAGTAAACAATGAATATGTCAGTAGTAAAATGCAAATCCCAATGGGTGAGTTAGACATTTTCCTAAACGGACATTATTTAATAGAAAATTTAGATTACTACTTAGATTTTCCAAGAGTAGTAATCACTACTAAAGATTATTTCAAAGGTGATCCTATCACCAAAGATCAAGAAGTAGTAATTAGATTTTCCGGATTGTGTGATAAACAATTAAATAAAACTAAACCTTATGAATTTGGTTTCATAAGAAACGATGTAGTTTCAAATAATAAAATTTACAATATCAGAGATGATAAAGTCATTAGTATTTTTATCAAAGGTAGTATCTACTTAAGAGAAGAATTACAATTTAACGAAAATAATCCCAATTTTAATTTATTTGATAAAATGAACGGTTACCCGTATCTCATCAAAGATACGATAGCACCCATTAAAAGTATTGTTAAAAGAGATGTTTACGACTATAAGAAATTATCAATAGATGTTGACAAAAAGATTTCTGATTATTTGACTATTAAAATACCAGAAGTTGAACCTGTAACATTAAATCCAATATTAGATTATCATAACGTATTTAGTCCTTTTATATGTAAGATATTATTTGATTTAAAACATGGTATTTTAGATAGTCCGTTATTTCAAACACAATATAATGACGATCAATTAAGAACTTTAATTGCTCCTTATTTATCATTAATTAAATTAGATCCCACTTATGTTGATAATGAATCTAATCGTGACTTTATAAGAATTCACCCTCATCATTTAAATGATACAGTTAGCATAAATGCACAACAATATGTTTTTCTAAATAGAGTTGTAAAACTATATTGCAGAGATTTAATTGATTTATCTGCTAGCGTATTAATTGTTTAAAATTAAGGAAAAAATATGCCAAATCCAATTAGTACAGGCGGAGTTATCGGCACGGATAATGTATCGCCTATTTATAACGCAGATAGACGCTGGCAAATATGGAATATGGATGAAATATATTTAGGTGATGTAGCTTCAAATAAATATGTTCCAAAAATAAATGACGTTGTATTTGAGATTATTGGAACCAAGATAACAAAATACATTGTGGAAGACATTAGTTTAACAACATTAATTCCTAAATTCCGTGAAGAAGATGTAGTTAACCCTACTAACAATCTCACTAACGATGATATTTTGTATGGTGTAGGACCTGGAACACAAAGCGACACTTATCGTGTATACATAGATAAATCTGTCATACCTTATCGCTTAGATGTGGACCATAGGTTGATGGTGGCCGGCACCATGTGTAGATGGGCTAAAATATTTAAAGGCGCTTTGTTATCGGACAGTGGCAATGTGATTAGCCGCATGTATGACTCAAGTGGAAATCTTTTAAGTGAGAATATTCCATTAGAACTTGCAGCTAATCATTTGCTAGATAACAAGACAATTAAAATTGTGACACCATGCTACACCAACGTCGATCTTTTAGACGGTGAATTAGTGACTGCTGTCTTCTATGACGATGCTGGATTCGTGGTATCTAAAAGACAGCTATTGGTAGAGAACACATCTTTCATTAGAGCAGTAGATGCTGCAGCAAAATACATTATTGGTATCTCACTTAAATCGCCATTCATTAGTCCTAACAATTACAAAGTCATAGCCTACCCTATTAACGTACCGCTCAACGGCTTAAACTTAATAGGTGTTGTGAATTATAGTAACGGTGAAGTGGTAGAATATCCGGTAGATGGTAGTAAGTTTTCAATATTCGGTTTTGACCAATATGTGGCTACTTTACCTGATCAGAAAATTAAAGTGGTATTAAAATACTCACTAGGTCCCACTGAGTATAATTATGTATCCACTGTCGGTAGTGAAAAACATATATCTGAAACATACGAAGCTTATACATTGATGGCTGATGGCAGTTACAATATTAAATTGTTTGGTTACCCTGTTTGGGTAGATTCTGTAAACGGTTATGCGTTAGAATGGTTTATGTATAATCTTAATAGAAATATTAGATACAACGTAACACCGTATGTAACCATTAATCCAATTTACGGGTCTTTTAACCCAATTAAATATGGTACTGTACAAAAGCTCAATGTGTCTTTGAATATCAGAAACGCAGATGCTTCATACAAGAACTACATACACGTTCAAACAATCGATATTGTTTTAAATAAACAAGGTACTGAAAGATTAGATAATTGGTGCGTAGGCTACTCTCCTGACCAAGTACCTAAATACGGTTTAGGTGTATACGCTAAAGCATTATTTAGAAACACAAATGACTGGTTGTTAAGAATAGATAGTGCTATACCAACTTTCGATGTCTGGCTTGAGAAACTTTATTACAAGACACTTCCTTTACTGGATAGTTATCATGATGAACTTCCTCCAATGCCAACACATTTTTCATTAATTGTGAATGGTGCTTATAAAGAATTTCCAATGAGTAGTTGGAATAAAGATTTATTACTAGATGGAACATTTACAAATAACTCTACTTTGTTCGTACAATTCTTTATTAGAACATCGACAAATGATTTGCAATTAGCAGTAGCAGGTATTCCTTTATATTTTATAGATAATACCGGGCAATATGTTTGAATATCATATGTGAAGTAAATAACGATTATTTACTGAATTGATTTGAGCAATCATCATTTAAAAAATGATGAAATAATCATAACGGTACAATAGGTCGTAATGATCTATTGTACCATTTATGTCGAAAAATTTAACTACTTAATACATACTTTGAATCTAGGAGAAATTAATGAAAAAACCAATCGATACAACCCCAGTTATTTTTAGAGCAAAGGATAGATTACCAATAGATTTCTCAGACGGTCTGTCAGTAAAAGAAATCCAATTAGATAGCCCAGTAGGTAGTAAAGCCATTGGTCACACCTTAGGCGGTCCAGGTGGACAGGTGATGACGGTTTATGACTTTATGAATTTAGTATCAGTAGCTTCTGGTATTAAACCTACTGGTTATAACGTACCCGTATACTTCGAAAAAGATTTACAGGTCAATGATGATCTATTTACCGTCTTCTATGAAGACATTCCTTATAGAGCAGATCCAGCTTCAGTACCATTCCTAACTACAGATCAATTCCAGCCTAGCCAATGGGTAGAGATGCCAGCTATCGGATCTTCTATTACTGGCATAGGCCCTCAAGGTCCTCGTGGTATCCAAGGTTTACAAGGTATTCAAGGTAACACTGGTTTAACTGGCGCCGACGGTCCTCAAGGTGAAGTTGGACCGATGGGTCCTGTTGGTCCTGTTGGCCCTATGGGTCCTGCAGGTCCTCAAGGTAATGTAGGTTTAAAAGGAGACACTGGTTTAACTGGTGCTCAAGGCGCTCAAGGTAATCAAGGTCCTATTGGTTTAACTGGACCTGTTGGTGCCACTGGCGCCGCTAGTACAGTACCCGGACCTCAAGGTATTCCTGGCCTGACAGGTAATACTGGACCTACAGGTCCTCAAGGTCCTCAAGGCTTAACTGGATCCCCAGGTCCAGCTGGCGCAAATGGTCCTGCTGGTCCTCAAGGTCCAATCGGACCACAAGGACTTAAAGGCGATACTGGATCTCAAGGCCTCACCGGTCCAGAAGGTCCTCAGGGACCAGCAGGTGCAGATAGCACAGTAGCTGGTCCACAAGGCTTAACAGGTCCTCAAGGTCCTGAAGGATTAATGGGTCCAGTGGGACCTAAAGGTGACCAAGGTATAGATGGACCTGAAGGTATACAAGGACCTGTTGGTCCAGCTGGTCCCCAGGGTCCTCAAGGTGCAGATAGCACTGTAGCCGGTCCTCAAGGTTTAACGGGTCCTATGGGACCCATGGGTCCAGCAGGTCCTACTGGTGCCACTGGCGCTGATTCAACAGTTCCCGGACCTGCTGGCGCAATAGGTGCTTCTGGCCCTCAAGGTATCCAAGGTTTAACAGGTTATGCAGGTGTAGCTGGCGCTGACGGACCACCGGGTCCACAAGGTGCTACAGGTCCAGTAGGTCCTGCTGGCGCTGATGGTGTTGCTGGCTCACCGGGACCAGTAGGTCCTCAAGGTCCAGAGGGATTGATGGGTCCTGCGGGACCAGCAGGTCCACAAGGCATTCAAGGACTTACAGGTCCAGCTGGCGCTGATGGAGCAATAGGTCCAGAGGGACCTGCAGGTCCTCAAGGTCCAGCTGGCGCAGATAGTACAGTAGCCGGACCAACTGGTCCACAAGGGTTACAAGGTATCCAAGGACCCGCAGGTGCAGATAGTACAGTAGCAGGACCTATGGGTCCTCAAGGGTTACCAGGACCTGAAGGTCCTCAAGGTATTCAAGGCTTAACAGGTGCTGATAGTACTGTAGAAGGTCCAATGGGACCACAAGGTCCAGCAGGTCCACAAGGCATTCAAGGACCTCAAGGTTTAGCTGGTGCTGATGGTGTTAGTGATATACCAGGTCCAGCAGGCCCACAAGGTCCTCAAGGTATTCAAGGCATTGAAGGTCCTCAAGGCCTACAAGGTTCAGTTGGTCCACAAGGTCCTAAAGGCGATACTGGTGATCAAGGCCCTCAGGGTTTAACAGGTGCAACTGGTTTAACAGGTCCAGAATCAACAGTACCAGGACCTCAAGGTCCACAAGGTATTCAAGGCTTAACTGGTAATACAGGTTCACAAGGTCCTCAAGGTGTACAAGGTTTGACAGGTCCTCAAGGTAATGCTGGTGCTGCTGGAGCAGATGGCGTGCAAGGTACACCTGGCGTGCAAGGACCTAAGGGCGATACGGGACTCACTGGCCCACAGGGTATTCAAGGTCCTGCTGGAGCAGATGGTAGTCCAGGTTTAACAGGTCCTCAAGGTTTGCAGGGTCCTGCAGGTGTTACAGGTGATATGGGTGCCACAGGTCCTAAAGGCGATACAGGTCTTACTGGACCTGCGGGTGCTGAAGGTCCACAAGGACCTATTGGTTTAACAGGTCCTGCAGGTGCAGATAGTACAGTAGCAGGACCGCAAGGTATTCAAGGTCTAACTGGTCCTGCTGGTCCTCAAGGTGAAGTTGGTCCTGCTGGTCCTCAAGGTCCTGCTGGTGCAGATGGTGCTACTGGTCCAGCTGGACCCCAAGGTATACAAGGACCTCAAGGTTTAACTGGTGCTGATGGTGTTAGCAACGTACCAGGACCACAGGGCCCTATTGGTTTAACTGGTCCAGCAGGCCCTACTGGTGCCACTGGTGCTGATAGTACAGTACCCGGACCTCAGGGTCCTGCAGGTACCGATGGTGCAATAGGACCTCAAGGTCCAGCAGGTCCAGCAGGAGCTGATGGTGTTAGCAACGTACCAGGTCCTCAAGGCCCTATTGGTTTAACTGGCCCAGCAGGTCCACAAGGTATTCAGGGTATACAAGGTATACCTGGAACCGGTGGCGGTACTGTCACTAACATGAGTTTATACAACAATACAGCAAGATATTTAGCAGAACCAACTCCAGGGTTAGCAGTATGGGTAGTTTCTTCTTCGACTGTATTTGCTAATTTAGCTTGGAGTAGAACTGGTACAGTTTTAACAATTACTCATCCTGGACATGGAAGAGTTGTAGGAAATAGGGTCATTGTTAGAAATACAAATACGAATTATTTATCAGCACTTATCATTAATGTGACGACCGATACTTACAGTGTAAATTGCGTTGATACCGGTGGCACTAGTGGTGCAGAATGTGCTTATCTTAATGGTTTCACATATGCGCATAATTCAACTACGGTAAATATAGGATCAGGTGTATTATCAGCGCCAGCTAATTGTGATTTAACATTGTTATCAATGAGAATTCACTTGAAAGCAAATGTTAGAACAGGTACCACGTATGTAATTACTGTGCCTGCATCTAGTATTAATGGTGGTGGTGATAACATTAGTAATGATACTGTTTATTTACCACTGCAACAAGTAAGACAAGATTCCGATACATTAGCAATGGTTGGTAATACATTATACATGAATAATGCTGGAGCGGGTTATTCAACTTTCCAATTTAATATATTACCAGCGGCTACTACAGGTATTATTATGATGTTGCAATTCTAACAAAAGGAAATTCCAATGGCCAGAATTGTAAATGGCGCTCTTTATGTAGATTCATTTACGCCTACGGGAAACCCTGGTGAATATACATTCGAGAATGCTCTCTTCAATAATCAAACAGATTTTACAGGTAATGGTGCTTACGACATTGCCTTAGGGTTTGTTATATATGTACCCGCCACAGATAAAAACACATTCATGGGTGTGGTAGGTGTTACAAACAGATATGTATTTACGAGTTTAGAATACATAGATACTGTGAGGATATCTGGCACTATTCTTTGGGATAGTTTGGAAGAGGAAATAGATTTACCTACTAACAGTACATTTTGTTTGGTGTCTCAAACCACACCAAATTTAAAATTAGCAATACCAGCAGTAGATAATGTCTACCCTGACGTTTATAGTGGTAGTACTTTAGCAGCGATGCTAAACGACATTATAAATATTATGGATAAGTTGAGTAATGGTTTACCGGTAGCTGCCAGTAAAATCACTACTCAACTTCCAGTGACTGAAAATGGACAAATGGTTTTTAATCTGAATCATATGCCATTAGACAAAGAGAATTCAATTTTAACAGTCAATGGTTTAACGTATGCTTATGGAGAAATTCATGATTACACAATAAACAACAATGTTTTAAACTGGACTAATAATTCTTTGGTTTTGGATATGACAGATAATATGGTGGTGAGTTACACTGTTTGATATAATACAACATCAATTTGTGTTTATACCAAATTAATCGGTTGCGTACTTTTAAATAATTCCATTTTTAAGTATGTTTTTGTGTTTGTTTTTATAGGAAATTTATAAAATGAGTTCTACCTCTATTCGCGGTTTGCAGATCCGTTTAGCCACGATCCCACGGGACCGTATTGATGCAGCTTTCGAAGCATCATTGGCTGCAATTGAGTCAAATATCACTAGCATCTTTAACACGATGTCTACTGATGCAGAACGTATGGCTGCTGTTGAAGCACTGACGACTGCATTCCAAGGCGCAGATACCACCCTCCAAGGTGCTATCACCACTATGGTCAATCAGACTCGCTCTGGTGCTGGCCTGGAAGCTGACGGCTCTTTCGTTCCCGGTACTACTAACTATCTAGGCGCTTCTGCTTCTATCAAAGCTGCTGTTCTAGCTCTTGATGCTGCTCTGAAGACCGAAGCTGATGCACGTATCGCTGGTGATGCTGCTCTGGCTGCTGACATTGCTGACCTGGTTGCTGCTGGTGGCGCTACTGCTGCTGCTGACTTGGCTGCTGCTGTTGCTGCTCAATTGGTTAAAGATAACGCTCAAGATGCCGCACTAGCTGCTGAAGTCTTGACTCGTACCACTGCTGACACAAGCGCTGCAACTGCATTGGCTAATGAAGTTACTGCACGTACCAATTCAGACACTGCTCTGTCTGATGCAATCGCCGCTGAAGCTTCTGCTCGTACCACTGCCGTTTCTGCTGAAGCTACAACTCGTGCTACTGCTGACACGACACTGCAATCAAACATTGACGCTGAAGCTCTAGCGCGTACGAATGCTGATGCTGTACATACTGCTGCTATTTCTGCCGAAGTCACTGCACGTGGTGTTGCCATCACTGCTGAAGCTACTGCTCGCGCAGATGCTGATACAGCACTTGACACCCGTTTGGTTGTTCTGGAAGGCGCAGTTAGCAGCGGTCTCACCTACGACAAACTAGTTGTTCGTGAAACACCCGTTGGTTCTATCGACGGTACTAATGCACTGTTTGTTTTAGCTAACACACCTTACGTTGGCAGCGAATCCGTTTTCCTAAACGGTTTAATGCTTGAGCCAGGTGCTTCAAACGACTATACAATCTCTGGAAAGGACATCACTTTAGCTGCTGCACCATTATCTGGTGACCGCGTTAAAGTGAGCTATTTTCGTTGATGGTGTAGCCTCTGGTTTAGGTGCAGTTTGGGGTGACGCTGATATTGTTTGGGCTGATGCTAACGCAACTTGGCCTTAAATAGTAATTAGCTAACCTCGATATCACACTCAGATTAATATTAATCTGAGTGTGACATTTCTTTTTTTATGGAGTATTTAAAATGACACAAGAGCAAATCGACGCGATTCTTAAATCGCAAAGTGATATGTTTGCAACGTTTGCAGCTATGGCTGCTGCAATGAAAGCTGCTGCTGAATTGCAAGCACGTATAGCAGGTAATTTTCGCTAAACATTAATATAAAAATCCCTATTGTGAAATAGGGATTTTTATGTCATATCACTATTAGTTTAGTTAAAAAATAATCAATATTTTAAGGATTTTAAAATGCCAACTAGTAATTCAGCACATCGCGGGTTTCAGTTACCCGGTTGCACCACAAGCGATAAGCGCATTCAAGACATCACTGCAGTTAAATCTGCATTGGTTGCTATAGATGCCGATATAAACAATCTATTGACTTCATCTGTGCAATCGGTCGCCGGTCGTAGCGGCAATGTAACTTTAACTACCGCTGACATCGCAAATTGTGGAACTAACAATATTCCACAAAATTCAAAATCAGCAGACTATACATGTGTATTAGCAGATGCAGGAAAACATGTTCTGCATCCATCAGCCGACACCACTGCTCGTACTTATACGATCCCAGCGAATTCAGCTGTTGCTTATGAAATCGGTACCGCTTTGACTTTTGTCAATCACAACGCTGCTGGTGCTATCACCATTGCAATCACTTCTGACACTATGCGTTTAGCAGGCGCTGGCACTGCTGGTAATCGTACGCTCGCTGCAAACGGTGTAGCTACTGCTCTTAAAATAACAGCCACTGAGTGGATTATTTCAGGAACAAATCTAACGTAAAGTTATTATTTTATACAACATATACCCAGTGCATATTTTGCACTGGGTATTATAATATTTCAAGGAATAGTTATGCCTATTATACAAAGTATCATGATATCCGCCAGCCGCATTATGGAAATATTGGCTCGTGGAGATAGTTGGATACAAAGAACTTTACCAAGTTCTCAACGTTGGAACTCAGTGACTTATGGTAACGGGGTGTTTGTAGCCGTAAGCGGGTCCGAAGTTAATAGTACGGTAATTGCTACATCAAATGATGGCATTAATTGGACTCTTGGTTCAGTTCCACATAATGCCGCATGGGAATTTATCATTTTCGGAAATGGTGTTTTTGTAATATTTGCAAGATGGTCATCTGTATCATACAACAGTCCAGATGGTATTAATTGGACACAAAGTAATTTACCTTTGAGTACTAATTGGACAGTACCTATATTTGGTAACGGGGTGTTTGTAATTGCGTCACAAGGTAGTGGTTCAGGTGTAAGATCAATTGATGGTCACAATTGGTCACAAATTAATTTGCCATGGGTGGGTCAAAACCAATGGAAAGCAGGAGCTTATGGTAATGGTTTGTTTGTCTTTTTTGACCACAATGGTAATACAGCAATCACTAGTCCTGATGGTATTAACTGGACAGTGAGGGCATTACCTGAAACAAACAAATGGCGGGGCGCATGTTTTGGTAACGGAGTGTTTGTAGCAGTTTCCGGTGGTACTAATTACTATAATGAGACAGCTTTATCTCAAACAGCTATTGTTTCTACAGACGGGATCAACTGGGTTAAAAAGATTTTACCTGTGAGCGGCGCATGGCAATCAGTTACTTATGGCAATGGTGTGTTTGTAGCTATTGCTTATAACAGTAATAAAGCAGCTACTAGTACTGATGGTATTAATTGGACTCAGAGGACATTACCTGTTAGCGCAGAATGGTATTCTGTTTGTTATGGGCAAGATAAATTTGTAGCTGTAGCTTATAATAGTACTATAGCTGCTAGTAGTATTTAAACTTTAAGGAATAATTATGTCTGTTATACACAGTATCATGATATCCGCCAGCCGCATTATGGAAATATTGGCTCGTGGAGATAGTTGGATACAAAGAACATTACCTTCTGCACGAGGATGGTCATCTATTGCTTTTGGTAATGGTATGTTTGTTGCTGCATCTAATGGCACAGTAGTAGCTACCAGTACTGATGGGATTACTTGGGCACAGCGAACTTTACCCGGAGGAATTTCAGGCGTGGTCGTTACTTTTGGTAACGGAATGTTTGTTATTATGGGCACTGGTGTTGTAGCTAGTAGTCCCGATGGAATCACTTGGACTCAAAGATCAATGCCAGCTGGAGGTACTAATTGGACAATTTATACTTTCAGGGCCATTGCTTACGGTAATGGGGTGTTCGCGGCTTTCGCTACTAATAGCACAGTGGCTATTACAAGTTCGGATGGTATTACGTGGACTCAAAGAACTTTACCAGTAACGGGTACTTGGTATTCTGCTTGCTATGGTAACGGATTATTTGTAGCTATAAATTACAACGGTTCTGTAGTTGTTACATCACCTAACGGTGTTACATGGACACAAAGAACATTACCTGCGAGTTATTGGCAAGCTGCTTGTTTTGGTAACGGAGTGTTTGTTGCAGTAGCTAATAATACTACTAAAGCTGCTACATCTATAGACGGTATCACATGGACTCAGAGAACATTACCTACAGTTGCTAGTTGGTATGGCGTTGCTTATGGTAATGGTGTGTTTGTTGCAGTAGCTAATAATACCGATATAGCTGCTACTAGTCCTGACGGCATTAACTGGACTCAGAAAACTATGCCTGTGAGTGCTGGTTGGAAAGCAGTTACTTATGGTAATGATGTATTTGTGGCTGTAGCCGGTATTGGTACTATAGCTGCTACTAGCATTTAATTTTTAAAGGTATTTATTATGTCTATTATACAAAGTGTTATGTTAGCAGTTAATCGAATCATCGAAGTCGTAGAAGCGTTAGCTCGTGGAGATAGTTGGATAGCGAGAACTTTACCTATTAGCAGTAGTTGGCAAGGCAGTGCTTATGGTAACGGTACGTTTGTAGTGATGTCCCAAGTGAATGGAACTATAGCAGCTAGTAGTACTGATGGTATTAACTGGACAGCTAGAACATTACCCGCGAACCTTTATTGGCAATCTACTGCTTTCGGTAACGGTGTATTCGTCGCTATAGCTCCAAATACCAATATAGCTGCTACTAGCATTTAACATTTTAGCGAAATTACAACATAAAAAGTAAATAAACACATTATTAATGTCACAGTTAATAATGTGTTTATTCTATGACTATGTGACGAAATAATAGTTTCTAATGGTTTTAATAACGTAAATTTATTTAAGGATTTTTATGAGCACAACTGTATCAACAAATCTAAGCTACCCTATTCCAGGGGCTCAAATAGTGGACACTAGACTGGGTGATATTCAAGCTGTAAAATCTGCTTTAGTAGCTATCGATGCTGCTGTAGCCAATGCAGATTTGAATAAAGCCAATGTAAATGGTGATTTGACTAAAGATTTCTCTGTTAAAAATTTAAATATCGCTGGTGATATTTTACCTACAACAAACTCAACAAAGAGTATTGGTTCTGAAACTAATAGATTTAAAGCTATTTATGTGGATGAGGCTTATTTAAGTACCAATACTTTATATTTAGGCGATACAGCTGTACTAGGTACTACAGCGGACACGGTCAATATTAAAGCTGATCCAGGGCAATCAATTAATGTTAAAACAACAGGTGTTGGTAATACATTAATTACATCTGAACAAGGTGTTAACATAACCTCGACAGGCTCTAACAATGACGTATTACTTCAAGCATTAGGTACAGGCGGTCAAGTTAGATTTGGTGCAAATCAATCAATTGAATTAACTGCACCAACAACAAACGTGCACGGTAATTCAAGTGTGGATGGTAATCAAAGTGTCACTGGTAATTTAACAGTTACTGGTAATTTAGTACTCAATGGTTCTACTACTACAGTAAGCTCCACCACGGTGACTACATCGGACAACATTATTGAGATAAATAAAGGTCAAGTAGGTAGTGGTGTATCTGCTGGCAAAGCCGGTTTAAGCGTAGATAGAGGCGATGAGCCAGTTTATCAAATGGTCTTTGATGAGACCGACGATATGTTTAAAGTGGGTATGGTAGGTCAACTACAGACAATCGCTTCACAAAACTACGTGGTAGCTACAGCTGCGCCACTCGTACATGGTCACACTGAAGCTACTACAACTGCCGGTGGCTTTATGTCAGCTACTGATAAGACAGCTTTAAATTCAGTAGTAACAAATCTAGCTACTGAAATAAATAACAGAACTGTAGCTGTATCTAATGAAGTCATTGATAGAAATGCAGCCATTAGTACTGGTGATGCAGCTACGTTAGTATCTGCCAACACATACTCAGACACATTGGTAACTACTGAAGTCACAAATAGAGATACAGCCATTGCTTCAGCGGTAGAGATGTTAATCGGTACAGCTACTGGAGCAGCTGATACACTCGGTAAATTACAAGGTTTAATTACCGGTAACAATTCAGGTACTAATACGGGTGATGAAACTACCGCTACAATTAAGACTAAATTAAACATTACAACATTATCTGGCAGCAACACAGGTGATCAAGTACTGCCTACGACGCTACCTGCATCAGATGTGTTTGCATGGGCTAAGAACGTATTAAAACCTAGCTATACAGCTGCTGAAGTGGGTTTAGGTAATGTAGATAACACAGCTGATTCTGTTAAAGCAGTGGCATCGGCTGGAACTGTTCCATTTACAGGTGTCTCAGGTAAACCTACCACTATAGCCGGATACGGTATCACAGACGCTTATAATAAAACAGAAACTGATTCTAGAATTCAGGCTGTCGTAGGTGCAGCTCCTGCTGCATTAGATACATTAGCAGAAATTACTACTCAACTCGCTAACGATGAATCAGCTGTTAGCGCGTTAACGACTACAGTAGCAGGTAAAGCTAACAGCTCACATGGTCACGCTGCAGTTTCAACTACAGTGGATGGCTTTATGTCAGCCGCAGATAAAGTTAAACTCAATGCTATACTTGGCACTAATACGGGTGATGAAACTACCGCTACAATTAAGACTAAGCTAGGGATTACGACATTATCTGGCAGCAACACAGGTGATCAAGTATTACCTACGACGCTACCTGCATCAGACGTTTATGCTTGGGCTAAAGCTTCTACCAAACCTGGTTATACTGGCGCTGAAATAACTACTTCTGTTGCAACACTCGCTAATGATATCGAAGTAGCTAAAGAACTACGTTGGAAACATTATGGTAATGGACACGTTATTATAGATGCCTCTAACGGCACAGCGCCTAACGGTGCTGCTATCAATAACACTAATTCAGCGGCGCAGTGGACCGGAACATATCCTACATTAATGGGTTGGAATGGTTCAGCCACATACGGTGTAAGAGTAGACTGGTCTAGACAAGCTGATTTCGTAACTTCTACAAATTCTCAAACAGTCGCCGGACTAACTAACACCGGGATCAGTTACCTTAGAGCTGTCGGTGCTAATGAATGGCAAATACAGTTTCAAACTAGTGCAGGTGCAATTACAAGTTATATTGGGTCTAGTGCCAGCGCTGCATTTAGAGTTTTAAACGCTGCTGCAAATCAGTGGTCGTTTTTGGTTGATCAAGTAGGAAATGCTACTGCCGCAGCTAACGTTAGTGCTTATTCAGACGAGCGTTTAAAGAAAAATTGGAGGCCCGTCTGTGATGATTTTGTTAATAAATTAGCTAATGTAAAATCAGGTATTTACGATAGAACTGATGTGGAGTTAACACAAGTAGGTGTATCTGCTCAAAGCTTACAAGAAGTGTTACCTGAAGCAGTATTAACAAATGAAGGTGACATGCTGTCAGTTACTTATGGTAATGCAGCGTTACTCGTATGCATTGAGTTGGCTAAAGAAATACAATCTCTTAAAGCTGAAATCTCTTTATTGAAAGCTAGATAATAAATCATAAATGGAGGACTGTTTAGTCCTCCATTTATATATTTTAAAGGATAAATTATGGCTTTAAGATCTACAGGCACTATTTCACTTAGTGAAGTAAATACTGAATTAGCGGTAGCATCTACTACCGCTATTAATTTAAATCAAACCAATGTAAGATCATTAGCTGGTAAAGCTAGTGGTTTAATCACAATGAATGATTTATATGGTAAATCATCATTGGCTAGTTGGACAGTATCGACTATATCGCAATTTAATTCATTTGATCACATTGTAGATTTATTGTGGAACGGTACACAATTTGTCGCTGGTCAATTTCACGGGCAAGTGGCTTACAGTACCGATGCAATAAATTGGACTCTTGTAACATCTTTAGAGACTCTATTAAGCAACACTCAAAAATTACCACGGTTTTATGCGAGAGTTGGGACAACATATGCAACTGTGGGTTATTATAATGATTCAAATATATATTACAGCAGTAATCTTGTAAACTGGTATAAGGGTTCTGTTTTACCTCTTCCCATTGGTGCTAATTCAGGTTATTTATGTTCTACAGGCAGCATGTATTTAACATGTGCAGGTAACTATGTATATCGTTCACCTACAGGTGCAGGAACATTTGCAGTTAGCTCTACTCCATTGAATTCACCCATGGCAGTGGCTTCTAGTGGTACAGTACACATGGTGTTAAGTAATAACTATGCTACTTATAGCAGCACCGATGCAATATATTGGACAGTTAGAACTAACACAACTATGTATCATGCGCCGGGTACGATATTTGAATATGTAAATTCAAAGTTTATAGCATGTGGATATGGTGCTATTGAATGGACTGCTAATAATGGAGTTAGTTGGAATTACGTATCAATAGCTGCAGTAGGCGCTAGTATAAATTGTATAGCGTGGAACGGTAGTTATTATTTGATTGGTACTGATCAGGGCACTTTATTTAAGAGTACCGATTTAACAAACTGGACTAATGTATCCTCATGGATTACAGGTTGGTCAGGTGAAGTAAATAGATTATTGTGGGTAAATTCTAAATGGTACGCATGCGGTGCTGCTAGTCAAATTGCACGTAGTCCGCTAGGTTATTAATTTTCGAAATAACATTAAATATTTTTATTTGTTATGTGAATGATATGATTATCGTAACTGATAACAACTCCTTATTTTTTTAAAGGTAAAAAATGGCAACAACACAACTTCATGGGAAAGAGCAAGTCAAGGACAACACACTTGATTTGGGACGACTCGAAATTGATTTTTTAAAATCCACAAAGTGGAATCCTAATTCTGGAAGTGCTTCACCTGGAACATTTACTGGTATACCTAATCCAGTAGAATCCTTGGATGTGGCTAACAAGGCATATGTAGATTCCGCAGTTTCTGGCGGTGGCGTGATCGGTATTGGTTCAGCTGAAGATGGCACTTATGTCGATGGTTTGTTTAGTGATTTTACACAAAATACAAATATCGGTACAGCAGTGGATCGTTTCAACGAAGTGTTAAAAGCGTTAGCGCCTAGTCCAGCACCAATTCTAGTTAACGCTACATCTTCAACAGGTACTGTTGGCGGTAAGCTCAGTTTTGATAGTTCTAATTTGATTGCTGGTGTCACGCCTCATCCTGCACAGTTAATTAACAGTGCTTTTGGCGTAGCTGGTAATATCAGAGGTATTATTAATGGTAGCACTGCAGTAACTGCTACCTTAGCTAACAACGTAGTTCCTAGTTATGCAAATTCACGCCCATATCCTAACTATGCGTTTGGTGATGCAGATGCAGGCTCGTTACATCTGGAAGTCAACGGTTCGGTAATTCACTCCACTAATTTATCTGCTTTTGCATCTGGTAACAGTTTAAATGCACAAGGTAGCGGTTTTGTATTATCTGTAGCTACAAGCGTTAAGTTTGACAATGGTAATTCACTAGATCTGTTTAAATACAGAACAGGTACTCTTAATGTAGCAGCTGCATCAATGGTACCCGGTTACAACGTTATTCGTGTAAGACATGAATACGCAACTGGTTTATATAGAGACACAAATACAGTGGCTTGGATGGTTGACAATGATACCACTGCTACAAGCTATGGAACTGGTACTCTAGATACATTGGCTATGAGTGGTAGCAAGTATATCAGCGGTGTGCGTTACCATACAGGTGGCTCTGCTAATTACGGCATCACTATTCATAATGCATATAAGAACACATATTCTTCTAGTGCATCAGCTATTACTTTCAACGGCACTAATTGTTCCGCTGCATCAATGGCTTTATCAGCTATGTCAGCCTATACTGACGATGTCACTATCACTGCCAGAACAACAACTATTAACGCAACGCGTTTGTTGAACACTGGTATTTCTATTTCGACATCGACACTTAGAACTGTCCAATCGACAATTACTTCTGGGGTTAGCTCCATTAATAATCTGTTAGTTGATAATCAAGCAGACGATTCTACAGCTACCAATGAAACGTTTAACGGTGAATCATTCCGTATACACAGTGATGTCGTCTTAACAGATGTTGCTTATGGTGCTGGCACTGCCGGTGCTTCTGGTTATACTTGGGATTCTGCACAGAATCTAATATCTGGTAGTGCTACTCACAATACTGGTCTATTAGTTTCCAACGGTGAATTGACTTACCCAACTAATACCTCGCACATCGGTACAGTTACTTCTGGTAATTTCTCAGTAGCCACAAATGGTTATGCTGGTAATGCAAATTACACATTAGCTACAGGTAATAGAACGTATCTGCGTTATTTTTACACCTCTGCTTCTAAGAGTAATTTTAAATTAGCTGTAACTGCTACTAATACTACGTTCGTGTCTGTAGCTACAGGTGCTTCTGGTAATAATTTAACATTAGAAGTCTTGGCTCCTAATACTACAGTTAATGCTGGCGGTGCTGTTGTTTGGAAAGACGGCGTTATTGCACATAGTGGTAACGATACAGATGTCGGTTGCTATGCTGGTACTTTTGGTAACTCTCAACCTACCAATTGGGGTATGACATTAGGTACTAAGAATACTTCAACTTCAGGTAAAGTTATTGTAGTGAGAATTACAGCCGCTTCAGGGTGGACTGGTAAAATCTCTACCATTGCTTGCACTTGGCTATAATTAAGGGGTATTAAAAATGTCATTTTTAGATACAACAAAATCAAATATTGCTTATAAATTAGCTTTAGGTAAGATTCATACAAACAATCTACGTGAATCGTTTAATGAGCCTGAAAGTACATTACCCATTTCAATGGGTCAGTATGCGTGGGCAAATAAGATTCATCCTACAACACCAGGTGATGCTTCTAATACAGGTGTGGTGTCGAGTTTAACTACTTTGACATTATCAGCTGTAAGCGGTACTGATGGTACAGGCGTTCCTTCTGCTTACTATTGTAAGTTGGGTTCATCTGTACCTGCAGATCTGGTAGGTAAAATTAATCCACGTACAGGCGTTGCATATGCAGCGTATGACCGCGTAGGTAACATTATTCCTGCCAGTGCTGGTAGCGCATATAGACCTAAACTGTTTAAAGGTGCAGTAGAGACTACACCACTAGATGCATCTGATTGGTTTATTGATTGTTTTGCAGGTGTCGTTTCACAAGAAACAGATGTGCCAGCTAGTATGGTGGACTACAGTACTAACAGTACTGTACAAGCATATATCTACATTGGTAAAACTGTATCGGATGCAATTAACACTGCGCAAGCTGCAGCTTCAGCTACTACTTTCTATGATAAGAAAACTGTAGGTATTGGTGTAAGTGGCGCAATTGATGGCGTTAACAGAGTGTTCACATTACAAGCTGCACCTGATGCTGATAGTGAACATATTTATTTGAATGGTATTTTACTCAGGCCAGGAATGGTTTTTGATTACACCATTTCAGGTAACGTGATTACATTGTCAGATTTCTGCATACCCATAGCTACAGATAACTTAGTGGTAAGCTACAGAACTACTGCTTAATAACATTTAAATAAATGATTCTTAGTCTGCTAGCAGACTAAGAATCATTTATGATGTATATTTATATTAATACTATAGTACATTTGGTATTTAATTATTAGAATTATTAATAGTGATAATTCTATAAGTTATAATCATTTAAAATATGAACACTCCTGAATTAATTGTTACACAAATAGAAGAAGAGCATTTAGAAATAGTCACATTGTTAAATAAATGTATAGATTCAATAGACGAGATGTCTTTTAAAAACTATTTCTACTCATTGTATAATTGCATTAAAAATCATTTCATTCATGAAGAAGAGTTTATGTTAAAAGTAAACTATTATGGCATGATAGAACATGTTAAAATTCATAATGATTTAAAAGAAGAACTGGCGAGATTGATGACATGTACTTATCTAAACATATTAGAACAAATCGACGTTATTAAATCTTTGAAAGATGTTGTTTTAAATCATATGAATGAAAATGATGTTGAATTAGAACAATACATTGAAAAATTTAAAACGTTATAATGTTACTTACTAAGGAAATAAAATGAATTATGTTGAAAATGTCATTATTAATAAACCAGCTGGCGTAAACGATGGTTATGATGGTGGTTTACATGTATTAAGAGACACTACTTCTTTATCTGGTGGGACTCGTGGTAACGTAAATACAGGTATTATGGGTAACACCATTGCTGGTAAAAACGTCACCGCATTTGAATGGGCGATGATAGGTAAGTTAGACAACTATGCAGATGCCGGTGAGAATGTGGGTTTTTATGGACAAGGTAACAAGTTTAGTACCGGACCTACATGGGGTGCCTGCTTTGAAGTGTGTGACACCACAACCATCGTCGGTGCAGCTGTGGGTACCGAAGTTGACTGTTGGGTTACAGGTGACGATAACGGTTTAAGAATTGGTATGGATATTGTTGTTGGTGACTCTAAATTATTTAGAGGCATGGGCGCAAGTGCCAAATCTATTGCGACCACCGGTTTAAGAATAGCAGCATCAGGCGGCAGCACATATGCAAAATGGAGAAACGGTATACTCTTGCATGATTTTTTGGATGTAGGTATACATCTAAATAGCTCTGCTGCTAGAGCCATCGAATTAAAAGGCACATATATAGTTGGCATAGATTTATCGCAAGCTACTACACAATCAGGTATTCGATTAGCTGAAGGTCAAAGAATAACTTTTGAAGCAACTGATACAGTAAGTATGTCATGGTCAAATGGAATGATCAATTTTAAAAATGGTAATGCCATCATTCTTCAAATAAGCACAACTAATGGTGATATTTATAAACGCGGTGTTAAAATTATATAATTTTATAAGTCTAATTTATTCTATGAATAAATTAAACATAGGTAAAATATGGATACTACACCTCAGGTAAACGAAACTTTAAGAGATTGGATAAAGGTAAATATACTTAAAGGTTGTAATCATGACGGTATCGCAGCCGAGATGGTTAAGAACGGATTCTCTTTAGAGTATGCAAAACAAATTGTTGCAGAGATAAAAAGTAATCCGGCGGACTTGTATAATCAATCGACTAAAGCTGCACCCATTAAAGATGCACCCGTTGATAATAAATATATTTATACTACACCGCGAATTTCACAATCCGGAAACATCATACATACCGACACTAGAGATGTCAATGTGATTGTTAGATTAAGAGAACCTGTAATAGCTGTATTTGATAATTTCATGTCCGAATACGAATGTGATAAATTAGTAGAGTTAGCAAGTGGTAAATTACAAAGATCAGCTACTGTTAATGCAGAAACCGGTATGAATGAAATACATCCACATAGAACCAGCGATGGTGCCTGTTTCGCAAAATCAGAAAATGATTTCATAACTATGCTAGAGAATAGAATCTCACAAGTAATGAATTGGCCAGTAGAAAAAGGTGAAGGTATACAAGTAATGCGTTATAAACAAAATTGTGAGTACCGTGCACATTTTGATTATTTTGATGAAAAGGCACCTGGCTCGCAAGGCATGTTGGCTCATTCAGGTCAACGTGTTAGTACGCTGGTAATGTATTTGAATAACGTAGAGGAAGGTGGATGCACTACGTTTCCAAATGTTAAATTATCAGTTACACCTAAAAAAGGAATGGCTGCTTATTTTGAATATTTAAATGATGCAAAACAATTAGATGTAAACACATTACATTCAGGTGATCCCGTCATTTCAGGTGAAAAATGGATAGCGACAAAGTGGATGAGAGAACGAAATTTTTAAAGTGACGTAATATCTAACATAGAAATATGTTAGATATTATGGCACGATAATTTGATTATTTCTAATAATTCAATGCATTCTGTTTTAACTATATATGTAAAAAGGTTTGCTATGGAACTAGAAATTTTAAAAAATTATAAATTAAACATAGATAGAATAGACTATGAACATTACGTATTATTTTCGAGTTTAGAAGAACTTAATTCGAAAATAATTAGTAATATTTGCACCGTTGAAGATTTTAATACTTTCTTTGAAATGTTTTCAAGACATGTGAAATATGAAGAAGCTTATATGTTTTCTATAAATTACCCATATTTAGGTGAGCATTTTCGACAACATGTTAATATGCTAGAAGCTTTCAGAAAATCCTTTATAGTAAACGCAAATGATGCTATAAAAAATAGATATGAAATTAGCAAAATAGAAGCATTATTGCTTGATCACATTGATCATCACGATCTTCAAATTGGTAATTATGTAAATGAGAAATTAATAAAATGAATTTATCAAAAATAATAGAAAATCATATTGAGCATAATGAAATTACTAATCTTTTATCTATCTGTTTAGATAGAAATCAAGAGGAAAATTTAACCTCAAATTTGAATAATCTATATAGTCATATATTGAGACATTTTGAACATGAAGAAGAGTTTATGAGATTAATAAACTATCCATCCACGGATAACCATATTCAAATTCACAATAGGCTCAAAGAAGAGTTAGCTAAAATAATAACGTGTAGTTATTTAAATATATTAGAAAAGGAAACTTTAATAAAAGGGTTACGTGTCACTATAAGTGACCATATGAAAATCAGTGATAAAGCAGTGGCTGATTATGTCAATAACATTTTAATTGTAAATAAAAATGCCTAAAACTAGATTAAATACAACACAATTAGATACATTGGGTGTGAATGATATAACATCTGATGCTGAATTATCTGCTGCTATATTAGCACATAAAAATGATATTGATGCGCACCCTCAATATCAAGATTTAGCAAATACGTACGTTGAATTAAATAAAGTAGGTGTGGCTAATGGAGTAGCTGAGTTAGACAGTGATAGAAGAATACCTGTATCACAAATACCTAATCACATTAATCAATTTTTGACATATGCAAATTTAGCAGCGTTGCCGACAATTGGTGACACCGGTAAATATTACATCACATTGGACAATAATCAACACTATGAGTATTATAACGGCGGATATGGTTTAGCACAGTTTGGATGGAAAGATAAAGAAGGTGATGTGACTCCAAGAAATACAGGTACGTTCGCACCTACATTGAAACCATTCACTAGCACTTATATTACCGAATACGCTTATGCTGCTGGGGATAGGTGCGATTTAAGGTTTCACGTACCTCACGATTATGTACCTCACACTGATTTATTTGTACATGTTCATTGGTCACATAGTGGAACTGCAATAGCAAATGAATTGCAAATAAAACTTCGCTCGACGTATGCAAAAGGGCACCAACAGGCATCGTTTCATCCAGATGTACTCAACACAATAGACGTCACTGGTTTAAACATAACAAATACACCTAAATATTTCCACCGTGTCGACGAGATTCAATTATCATGTAAAGGTGGATCAGCTAATCTTTTGAATACTGACATTTTAGAAATAGATGGTTTTATATTGTTTTCACTTGAGGTGACAATTATACCAAGTATAACTGGTAGTGCATACACTAATGCGCCATACATAATCGGTATGGATATACATTATCAAAGTACTGATATGTCCACAAAGAACAAATCACCAAATTTTTATATTTAAGAGGGTATGATGACTTCAACCTACCGTGAAATTATTAAATTAAAATACCCAGATAAGAAACCAAGAAAATTCATCGATGACACTTATGAAGGTATTATTTGGAATTCATTAGACGCCACACCTAATCCCAGTAAAGCTGAATTAGACCAAGTAATTATAGATACAGTCGAACTGTCACCCATAGTAGACAAAAATATAAATGATGCTATATTGGTACATAAGGCAGAATCGAATCCGCATGAGCAATATGTTAACAACTCAATAGTCCAGATAATATCTGTACCGAGTATGTCAGGTACATCACGAATATCATTGGATAACACAATACCTCTTATTACAGAAGGTACAGAAATAGCAACTATAAACTTGGCCGCATCATCGTCTAGAAGTATATTATCCATTGAGGGTAATTTTCAGATAGACTGCTCTGCAAACAATAAAACATTTATACTAGCTCTATTTAAAAGTACAACCTGTTTAGGTGTAATTTGTAATACTTTAATAACATCCGCAAAACCACTTACAATGCCATTTGCTTTTTATGATAAAAATTTAGGTTTAAGTTTTGGAGGTATGGCTGTTCGCTATAGTTTAAGAGTTGGATTAAATTCAAATGCTACTTGGTATCTTAACACTATGAAAAATGCAACAATGGGTGGGTTAAGTTCGAATAACTGTTTAATGTTTAAGGAGTACGTATGACCTATATTGAAGCAATTGGTGCTGGTTTTCCAGGAGTATTTTGTCACACTGTTGGAGCTGAAGATTTATATGAAAACATAGTTTGGGATTCAGGTTTAGCTATACCTGATAAGGCCACTCTAGATCAATGGATCGCCAGTAACCCTACACTTACAAACGGTACAAAATTAACTGTTTTGGCATTTAGAAATAGGTTTACTAAAACAGAAAAAATAACGATGGAGATGGCTTCTTTAGATAACCCAGCAGCACCCATGGGCCAACGTCAATTGGCGGCCGCTATTCGTGTGGATATGAAAGACAGTGATAATGCTTCATTTATTGATTTAACCAGACCAGAGACAATAGCTGGTGTGACCGCTTTAGAAACATACGGTATAATAGGTGCAGGTAGAGGCAGCATTATTTTAACTACACCAGTGAGTGATATTGAGAAATATCAAATAATTTAATTATGGAAATTATTAACTACATTAAAGAAAAAATAATCGTGTTAATAGGTAAAGTTCATTGGAAAACTAATAATGTTTTAAATGAAGATGAACTTAAAAAAATACATGACTTATTAATAAAAGATTATTATATCATCTTAACAAGAAGAAGTAATCATTTATCTACATTTTTTGTAGGACTTGCTAACTTTTACTTAACTGGTAAATGGGGATATTGGTCACACGTATTAATGAATCTTGAAGACCAGGTTGATATATATGATGATTTCAGATTGATAGAAGCTACTGGATCAGGTGTCCATTATACGCCGTTTGATGAGGTTTTTGACGTGCAAGACGCTGCTTTGCTAAAACCAAAATCAATGACTGTAGATAAATGGACGTCCATTTTAGACAGAGCCAAAGAACAATTAGGTAAACCGTACGATACTTTATTTGACATAAAAGATAGTAAAGCACTTAGTTGTGTTGAACTAGTTAGATTTATTCTACAAGGTGAACCTAACTATGAAACAGATTTTGCTAACTTTGAGTCATTGATTAAAAAATATAAAAATCTGTCACCTCAGATGTTTTTTGATTGCAGTGACTTTGAGTTGGTGGATTTATCTAAAATTTAAAAAGGTATATTGATGAAATATTTTATAGTGCCGTTACAAGGATTCATTGTTTTATTATTAAACATATTTGCGCCACTTATTGTGTTATTGGCTTTACCATTTATTAAATGGGATAAAGAACCTTCCGTTGGACCACAGAGAACAAATCCGCCTACACCTACCATAATGGGTGATTTTCCAGATTGGTTATCGTGGCTGCGCACTCCTGATCAAAGACTACCTTGTGATACAGGTATTCCTGAATGTAGGGAAATGTTAGAGAAGAGAGGTAAGATGTACACTGCTTGGGTATGGGCAGGACAACGTAATGCTTTAATGGGTCTAGCGAATTGGTTGGGTGGACAAACGAGTGATTATGCTCCTGAGAACATCGAAGGATTATGGACAAGAACAGATCAATATGGTACTATTTGGCGTTACACTAAAACGATTAAAGGTAACATTAAATTTGTTACTGGTTACAACGTATACGCGATGTTAGATGGTACCTTCAACAGCGCCCCAGTTTTCACAATAAAGAGATAAACATAAATACAGTGTATTACCGTTTTGGTAATACACTGTATTTATTATATAAATTCTTTAAATGATCTGATTATAGATATTAAAAGGAACAATAATGATACTGTATTTAAATGATTGGGTACGTTATCCCAATGCAATTATGGATACACAAACCACCAATAAAAGCTATGTGAGATTAGCAAGTGTTTATAAACATATGGGCATTAAGAACCATGGCTTCATATTGCAATTACTTAATCCAAAGCTCCAAGGCGTTGACCCATTCTCTAAAAACCTAACTATCGAACAGATGGCGATGATAGGTGTAGAGTGTAAACAAAACTTTTTTTATTTTGTTAGAGAAGTCGCTAGAGCTCCAGCTAATGCTGGTAACGAGCCATCCATGGTAGAAGCTAATAGAGGAAATATTGCATTATGGTGGAGTTTCTTTAATCATATTGCTTTCACATTAATTCAGCCTAGACAAACAGGAAAGTCATTTTGCACAGACTTGCTTATGACTGGCTTAATGAATTTCATGTGCTCTAATACACAAATAAATTTGTTAACTAAAGATGATACTTTGAGATCGGTTAACATCAAAAGATTAAAAGATATTTATGAAGAATTACCACTTTATTTAAATTTTAAAACTCGTGAAGATGCTAACAATACTGAAGCTTTGACTATTAATAGATTTGGAAATAGTTATCTGACACATGTACCACAAGCGTCTCCTAAGAGAGCTTACAATATCGGTAGAGGTTTAACCACACCTATCTTCCATATAGACGAGTCACCATTCCAGCCAAACATCTCTATATCGATGCCTGCTGCATTAGCGGCGATGGGTGCTGCCTGTGATAGGGCTGAGGAAATGGACGAGCCATACGGCGTTATACTCACTACTACGGCTGGTAAAAAAGATTCAGTAGAGGGTAAGTATATTTATAACTTCACACAAGAATCAGCTATATGGTCAGAAAAGTTTTTTGATGCGCAAGATAAGAGAGAACTCCATCAAATGGTTTGTTCTAATTCTAGAAAAGGCGCTTATAGAATTTATGGAAATTTCAATTACAAACAATTGGGTAAGACAGATGAATGGCTAAAGAAACAGTTAGACCGGTCTAACCAAACAGCTGATGATGCTAATCGAGATTTCTTTGGATTATGGACCAGCGGTACTATTACATCACCTCTACCAACATCAGTGTTAGAGAAATTAACAGAGTCTATTGTATCTGAGCTGCATCAACAAATCAACCCAATTGGTGGTTATATTTTAAGATGGTATATAAATAAAGACGAAATAGAAAATTTCATGTCTTCCAGAAAAACAGTTATAGGAATAGATACCAGTGATGCATCAGGCGGTGATGATATTTCTTTTGTAATGATAGATGTGGAGACCGGTGAAACTGTTTCTATTGGAACTTTCAATGAAACCAATTTGATCACATTCTCACAATGGTTAGTTTACATATTAGAGAAATTTGTTAACTCTACAATGATCATAGAGAGAAGATCATCAGGTATCACTATTATAGATTATCTTCTTTTATTTTTACCTCAAAAAGGAATTGATCCTTTTATTAGATTGTTTAACTGGGTAGTTAATGAACCATTAGAGCATAAGACACTTTACGAGGAAGCTAATTTACCTATGAGGAAAAGAAGTGAAGATTTATATGTTAGAGCCAAAAAATATTTTGGCTTTGCCACTAGTGCTGGTGGACAAACTAGTAGGTCTGAATTATATTCCATTACTTTACAAAATGCAGCTAAAAGATTATCAGTTAAAGTTAAAGATAGAAGTCTCACTGAGCAAATCACTGGCTTAATAGTTAGAAACGGTAGAATCGATCACGATATAGGTGGACACGATGACTTAGTTATTGGCTGGTTACTATGTAATTGGATTCTAACTATGGGTAAGAATTTAAATTTTTATGGAATTGATGCTAGATTAATTTTAATTGAGCATAAGCCAAGAATCAATGTGGGTCCAGCACAAGCTTACTTTAGATTAGAGCAAGATAAAATACGAATGCGCATAGAAGAGTTATATGAAAAATTAAAAATTGAAGAAGATGAGATGATTACGGAAAAGATAGAAAATGAATTGAGATATTTGGATTCCAGAATTGTTTTAGAAGACGGTGAATACTATTCATTGGATGCAATAATCAATGAAGCTAGAGAAGGTAAGAAAAAGAACGTTATTTTAAAAGGTAATTATGGGCAAAACTATTACAATAAAATTGGTTACAATGACACTAGTGGAATTGTCATTGATGGACTTAGTGATGTCGCACTAGCTGGTAAAAAATATTGGTAAACATATCATCTACTAATGAACACTAAGTTCATTAGTAGATGATATTATTTATTTAATCAATAATATTAATTAAAAGTGGGTCCGTCAATTTCAGTGAATGTATTATCTGAATTTCCCACTATAGCTTTGATATAAAAACCACCTACGGAAGCGCTACTAGCCCAAACGTTCCCTACGGAATAAACGGTATTAGCTAGCATTATTCCATCTGAAGGAATATCTGTCCATCCGCCTCCACCACTGTATAAACCTTCCGACGTACCGATGTTGGTCCCATTGGATGATCCATAAGCACTGTATGGATTATACCCGTATGTATTAACAGAATCCATAATGAACGACACTGTGCATTCTACACTTCCATCATCAAATGTAGAAGTTAATTCTAAAGAAACTATTTTAGGGTAACCTGGTTGAAACACAAAGCTTGGTATAATCTCAGGCGGAATTGTAGTAGCAGGTGGAGATGTAGTAGCAGGTGGAGATGTAGTAGCAGGTGGATATGTAGTGGTAGGTGGATATGTAGTGGTAGGTGGATATGTAGTGGTAGGTGGCTCAGTAGTATAATAAGGTGGTTCTGTGGTATAGTTAGGTGATGCTGTAGTGGTAGGGTTCTCTACTGCAACAAGTGCAACTTCTTCACTGAACCAGGGTATAGTAAATTCGATTGAATCGGTTTTACCCATGTGTATCCAGAAAAATGCAAATGGATTAAACGTATAATGCGGTTTGACATATATGTATATTTCTGCTTGATTACCTACAAATGTCATGTTTCCTGTTGCTGCATCAAAGTCATCAATTGCTGTCCCTTCTCTACCAGGATAAGCCAAACTGTTATCATTGAGACAATTTAAATAAAACTCTCCGACTGTGTAATCTGGTATATTTTCTCCATATATAGTTATAATTACAGTGCTGTAATTATCTGGAAAATAATCAGATGAATATTCAATATTTGTTATTCTCATACTTAGACTTGTATCGTTGATTGTTATTCGTTGACCGGATGCTAGACCTATACCATCATCGTTACCTACTGCATATACATACGGTACAAAACTTTCAGCGCCTTCCGTTGTATAATCAGCTTTGAAACCAAAATTATTTACAATAGTGAAATTAGTTAATGTCTGACCGGTCCCCTCAAAAACTGAATTAGTTACGAAATCATTTATATCGAAAGTGGTTCCAGATGGAAGCCAATCTTTAGCTCCGAATGCAAATAATTTATTTGGTTCAGTATCACTACTACTAAATACCATCACTATTGAATCTGGATCATTGTCTTCATTAGAGAATAGACGAGACACATTCAAATTATAACTTGGTGGAGGTAATGTTGTAATTGTAAAACTTGTATCGTTAATAGTCACGTTTATTGACGTGGCAACTAATGCATAATTCAAATATAACTTACAAGCGAATGATTCAGATCCTTCAGTTAATTCATCAAGTACAACATCAAAATTAAGTGTTGCGCTATTGTTGAAAATAACAATATCTGAAGATGAACTGGGTGTGACATCGCTGTCATTTGCAGTACCTTGTATGTCATACGTGAACACAGTACCATCAGCTACATTAGTAGTAATTATGGTAAATGTTACCATGCCACCTTCATTGACACCAGTTACATTAGGTGTAATTGAATATGTAGGCTGTGGCGGTAATGTGACATTGGTACCACTGTTGCCTTTACTAGTATCATTAATAGCTACGTTGACAGATGCTGCCACTAATCTAGAATTTAAGAATAATTTTACATTAAATAATTCTTGACCTTCTGTAAACATATCAGCTATTATGTCTACCCCTATTAAAGCGGTATTACCAACTGAGGTGACGGTTCCAGTGGCATATGTATTTATATCATTATTATTAATTGCACCATTTATTGTGTAATCATAAACAGTACCGTCAGCTACATTAGTGGTGAGCACTGTGAATGTCACAGTACCGCCCTCATTGACGCTTGTGGTACTAGGTGTAATCAAATATGTGCAATTATCTAATGTGGGTGCAATTGTAGTAACGTTAGAGTCTATTATACTGATAAATGGGGATACAGCCAGTATCTCACCGAGTGTCTTGCCTATGGATACTGTAAATACCTCAGTACCCTCGGTGAGA